>Ga0208085_1000026_pt1 | contig 57485 bp, 53 predicted proteins | sample LakMenEpi21Jun10_FD_150721 | JGI IMG/M metagenome (GOLD analysis project Ga0208085, IMG submission 150721) | Freshwater microbial communities from Lake Mendota, WI - 21JUN2010 deep hole epilimnion (SPAdes) | ecosystem: Environmental > Aquatic > Freshwater > Lentic | place: Lake Mendota, Madison...
CCAATTTGGAAACAATTTTATGAAAACCATGCTTCGTTTGGCTTCGGATAGAGATAAAATATCAGTCGTAAACGATCAAATTGGTACCCCAACAAATGCAGTAGATTTGGCAGAAGTGTTGGTGAAGATTTGCACTTCCATCTTCCATCTTCCATCTTCCAACCTTTTCGGCATCTACAATTTCTCCAACGAAGGTCAATGCAGTTGGTATTTTTTCGCTAAAAAGATCTTCGAATTCAACAACATCAAAATCAATTTAGAACCTATTCCAACCACTAGTTTTCCCACACCGGCAAAACGACCGGGGTATAGTGTATTGGATAAAAGCAAAATTAAGAATACGTTTGGTCCCGAAATTTCGGGAGGGGTAAAGTATTGGGAAACGAGTTTAAATGAAATAGAAAAAGAATGAAAATAGTTGTCACTGGTGGTGCAGGTTTTGTTGGTTCTTCATTGTGCATTCAATTAAAAAGCAAATACCCTAACTATAAAATTGTAGCATTTGATAATTTGAAACGAAGGGGTTCAGAGCTAAATTTAAAAGATTTTCAAAAATCGGACATTGAATTTATTCATGGAGATATTCGAAACAATGAAGATATTTTAGCTTTGGGAGCATTTGATGTTTTGGTGGAAGCATCGGCAGAACCCTCAGTTACTGCAGGATTAGATTCGGACCCAACCTATGTAATCAATAATAATTTATACGGCTCAATTAATTGTTTTAATGCTTGTTTGAAACATAAAGCCAAACTTATTTTTCTATCTACCAGTAGAGTTTATCCTATAGAAACTATTGAAAAGGCTAACTTTATTGAGGAAGAAACCCGATTTTCTTTTGCTGAAAATCAAGAAAGCGAAGGGATTTCCAACCAAGGAATTTCTGAAAAATTAAGTCTAGAAGGTGCACGATCGTTTTATGGCACAACAAAGTTAGCTTCGGAATTATTTATTCAGGAATATGCTGCTTTTTACGGATTACAAGCAGCAATTACAAGATTTGGGGTGATTGCAGGTCCCAGACAAATGGGTAAAACAGATCAGGGTGTTGTTACCCTTTGGATGGCAAAGCACTATTGGAATCAATCGCTAAAATACATTGGTTATGGTGGCACAGGCAAACAAGTTCGTGATATTTTACACGTAGATGATTTGATTGAACTAATTGATTTGCAAATTCACCAAATTGAAAAGTTTACAGGTAAGATTTTTAATGTGGGTGGTGGACTGGAAAATAGTGCTTCATTACTCGAAATGACGGCTATTTGTGAAAAAATTACAGGAAATAAAATCACAATAGGTTCTGAAAAACTTACTCGACCAGCAGATTTGCGAATGTATGTTACAGATAACACTTTGATTGAAAGAGAAATTGGCTGGAAACCTAAAAAATCAGTGGAACAAGTTTTTGAAGATATTTATCATTGGATTAAAGAAAATGAAAATCAATTGGAATCTATATTGAAATAAAAATGAACTTAAAAAAACTAAAATTAAAAAGAGAGAACATCAATGCAATCTATTTAATATTCTCACTTTTTGCTTCATTTCTTATTTTTCCTTCTTTTTTTGAATACACATTATTTCCAATTCAATCAAATAAAGATTACATATGGAACTCTCTTGATCCTTCTTGGGCGATAACTCTTAATTATATTAACAATAATGATTTTATTTGGGGGAAGGACATTGTTTTTACTTATGGCCCTTTGTCTTTTTTTTCAACAAGAATTGGTTGGGGATGTAATAAATATATTTTTTTACTTTACGACCTATTTTGTTTTTTAAATTTTGCCTTAATTTTTTATTACAGCCTATTAAACAATAAAAACAAGTTACTGACATTAATTAGCATATTTATAGTAGTTTCGGTTGTGCCTACTTATCTTGGTGGTGCTAACGCACTTGTGCTTTTTTTGTTTTTACTTTTTTGGTTAGTAAGAAATATTGAAGAGTATAAACTAATCAATTACATTTTTCAAATTATTTTAATCTGTCTTCTATTTTACATAAAATTAAATACTGGATTGATTTCAATTGTACTATTTACTTTGACATTTATTTACTTGTTTTTTAGCAAAAAAGACAATAGAATCAGATTGATTATACTTTTTCTAATTCCCTTTATCTTGTTATTTTTGCTCTCATTTTTGTTAAATGTTCAACTTTTGGATTATTTACTTTCAGGAATAGAAATTGTTTCTGGTTATAATGAAATTATGTACCTTAACGATTCAACATTTATGTTTGATTCTATTTCTTTACTAATAATATTTTTATCATTATTAATTTTGATTTTCAATTTATTTCGTCAAAAAGAAAAACAACAACTTTTAAAGAATTTTACTTATTTCTCACTTTTTTCAATAGCGATCTTTATTCTTTACAAACAAGCTTTTGTTAGAGCTGATAATGGACACATAATGGAATTTTTTAAATATTGTGTTCTGTTGATTTTGTGTACAAAAGTTTTTTATGATTTTAAATGGCTAAGTCCTAAATCAATTATTGTTTCTGTAATAATTTTTTTACCGTTCTATGTTTGTTTTAAAAATTATGGTTGGACAATTTTTGATTTTAAAGATAATTTAGAGAAATCAGTTTATATAAATCAGTACAACTCATTTACTGAAACATCCGGAATGAAGTTACATCCAAATAATAATCAAATGCCAGAATCGGTAAAACAAAAGATTATGAATAATTCTGTCGACGTATTTCCTTGGAGTATATATATGCTATTAGAAAATAAATTAAATTATTTACCGCGACCAGTAATTCAGTCTTATACCGTTTATACAAAACATCTTGAAGAACTAAATTTTAACTTTTATAATAGTTCAAAAGCACCTAAGTATGTTTTGTATGATTATGCCTCTTTAGATTACAGATATCCGTTATTTGATGAAGCAAGAGTTAACTTAGTTTTGATGAAAAATTATGATGCGTTAGAAATGTTTACATTTAATGAAAGAAAAATTATTTTATTTGAAAGGAAAGAAAAAGTTTTACCAATAAAATTTACATTTATAAAAGAATATGCAATTTTGACCGATAGTCCTATAGTTCCTAAAAAAGATGTTTTTTATGAACTTGAGTTTTATTCAACATCTAAAGGTAAGATTTTTTCTATTTTAAGCCATGCACCTGAAATTAAATTCTCTATTAAGAAAAATAATAACGGAACAAACGAATATAGAACATCAAAATCTTTGTTGAAATCAGGTTTTTTTTCTGATTATCATTTAAATTCTACTGATGATTACTATAATTATTGCAAGAACTTACTAAATGAAGAAAACAAAATAAAATACTATACTTTTTATCCAGTTAATTCAGAACATTACAAAGAGAAGATTAAAGTTAAAGAATATAAAATAACACAATGAAAATGAATATATGCATTATCACAGGTTCCTCAGGACTTATTGGAAGTGAATCAGTAGCTTTTTTTGCTGAGAAATTTGATAAAATTATTGGGATAGATAACAATATGCGTCAAGTGTTTTTTGGAGCTAATGCTTCAACAGAATGGAATACGCAAAAATTAATTAAAGGTGTGCCAAATTTTGAACACCATGCAATTGACATTCGAAATGTAGAAGCGTTGGAACAATTGTTTTCAAAATATAATTCGGATATTAAATTAATTGTTCATACAGCAGCACAACCCAGTCATGATTGGGCTGCACGGGAACCACTGACTGATTTTACCGTGAATGCAAACGGAACATTAAATTTATTAGAGATGACGCGTTTGCATGCTCCGGAAGCTACGTTTATTTTTACATCAACGAATAAAGTATATGGCGATACACCCAATTATTTGCCATTAGTTGAGTTAGAAAAAAGATGGGAAATTGATCAATCGCATCCTTATTATAAGGAAGGAATTGATGAATTCATGAGTATTGACCAAACCAAGCATTCCTTGTTTGGAGCATCAAAAGTGGCAGCCGATGTGTTGGTTCAGGAATACGGCAACTATTTTGGAATGAATACCGGCGTTTTTCGAGGCGGTTGTTTAACGGGTCCTAATCATTCGGGAACTCAGTTACATGGCTTTTTATCTTACTTGATGAAATGTGCCATAACCGGAGATAAATATACCGTTTTTGGTTACCAAGGGAAACAAGTCCGCGATAACATTCACTCATGGGATTTGGTTAATATGTTTTGGCATTTTTATCAAAACCCAAAAAAGGGCGAAGTATATAATGCCGGTGGTGGGCGACATTCCAATTGTTCCATGGCAGAAGCGATTGAATTGTGTGAAAAAATTACCGGAAAACCCATGAACTATGAATACTCTGAAACAAACAGAGTAGGTGACCATATTTGGTGGATTAGTGATGTTTCTAAATTTAAATCACATTATCCTGCTTGGAATTGGAAGTATGATATTAATGATATTTTGACACAAATTTATCAAGCTACAATTAACAAAGCACAATAAAAATGACTAATAGATCCAGGTTAGTTCAAAAGTTGATTCATATTAATGAAGCAATTTTCTTTTATCCAAAACTCAAGAATTTTTACAAAACCCATTTAAATCAAAACAGAATCAATATAATTGATGTGGGTGCCAATAAAGGGCAATCCATTGATTTTTTTTTAAAAATCAATAAAAATGCTACCATAAATTCATTTGAACCAAACAAAAAGTTGTTTCATTTGTTACAAAACAAATACAAAACAAATACAAACATTACAATTCACAATTTAGGGTTGAGTAATGTTAAAGGAGAATTGATTTTTCATGAGAATGTTATGGACGAAACGTCTTCTTTTGAAGAGTTAAATTTTGAATCAAAATACTTAGAAAAGAAGGCAAAAGTATTAGGGGTTGCCAAAGAAAATATTATTGTAGATAATTATAAAGTTGAGGTAATCCGATTAAGTGATTTTTTAAAAGATAACACTAACATAGGGTTCGATGTTTTAAAAATTGATGTCGAAGGACATGAATTACAATGCTTGCAAGGGTTGTTTCAAGAAGAAAGTGGGGTTTTGCCAATCAGATTTATTCAGTTAGAAAGTCATAATGATGATATGTATTTAAATAATAATCAACACCAAGAAATAGAAAACATATTATTCAAAAATGATTTTGAAAAGTGTATTACCATTAAACATGGTTTTGGAGATTTTGCAGAAATAATATATGAGAATAAAGGTAAATGAAACTTAGTATCGTAATACCCGCCTATAACGAAGAAGAGTCAATCACTGAAACTATCGACCAAATAGAAGAAGCGTTATCAAAAGTCAGCATTGACCATGAAATTTTTATTGTGAATGACAATTCCAAAGACAATACGTTAGAAGTTTTAGAGCAATTGGCTCAAAAATACACTGCTGTAAAATATGGAACAAATCTAGGCCCGAATGGTTTTGGTTATGCGGTTCGATATGGTCTAGAACGTTATACTGGTGATTGCGTAGCTGTGATGATGGCCGATTTATCAGACTCACCCTATGATTTGATTCGTTTTTATACCAAAATGGTTGAAGGTAATTATGATTGTGTTTTTGGGAGCAGATTTATAAAAGGAGGAAAAGTTATTGATTATCCCATCCTTAAAAAAATTATTAATAGACTTGCCAATTATGTAATTAAAGCGACCATGCGTATAAAGTATAACGATACTACCAACGCTTTTAAATTATATAAAAGAGAAGTTATTGATGGAGTAAAGCCCATTTTATCACCCCATTTTAACTTAACTATTGAATTACCTTTAAAAGCAATTATTCGAGGTTATTCGTATACAGTTGTGCCAAATTCATGGACAAACAGAAAATATGGCGTTTCAAAATTGAAGATTAGAGAAATGGGAAGTCGGTATTTCTTTATTTTGGTATATTGTTTTGTAGAAAAATATTTTTCTAGAGGTGATTTTAATAAGAAATAAAACATTGTAAAATTAATTTTTTTTTTACTTTTGCTAAAAAAATTTAAAAATGAGAATAAAAGTTTTAATGACGGCTGTGTTTTTGAACACCCTTTTAATTAGTTGTAAAAACGAAAAATCAGTAGATGATCTTCCTATTGTTCAAGAAAAAGTTGCCGAAAGCAAAGTCAGTGTAACAGTAGATATGCTTGTTACTGTTGACGACTCATTCCAATTATTTTATTCTGAAGACAATACTCTAAATTTTAGTGAAGATAAATGTGTTAGAGTTAATGTAAAAGGGAAAGAAACAACTCAAAAAATCGTATTCGAATTACCTGATGATGTTGGTTTTACTTTCTTGCGTTTTGATGTAGGTGAAAATAAACAACAAAAAGAAATGAAAATTGAAAATTTTGCTATAAAATATTACGATAAAAAATTTGAAGCAAAAGGCAATTTGTTCTTTCAGTATTTTTCCGCAAATGATCAGATAAAAATAGATATGGATAAATCGACTTTTATTACTCAAGGGGCAGATACTCATGATCCAGTTTTTTATCCTTTAGAGCCTTTGGGAGTCGAATTGAATAAGTTAATCAAGTAATAGAAAATAAAAAAAGTTATCTCAAAATAAAGGTAACTTTTTTTATTTAGACACAAAATATGAACTACAACGAAAAAGCTTCAAACTATTTTTCTAATATCAGAAATGACCTCACAAGCCTTATTAAAGCTGATGAAAATGGATTAAAAATCCTTGAAGTTGGAGCAGCTTATGGAGAAACACTCTACTATTTAAAAAATAATGGAATTGCAACTCATACGGTAGGCATAGATATTTTTGAAGACAAAAAAAATAAACAAAATTACAAAGAAGTAGACCGCTTTATTTTTGGAAATATTGAAGAACTGGAGCTTTCAGAATTTCATAACCATTTTGATATAATATTACTACCCGATGTTTTAGAGCATTTGATAGAGCCAAAAGCAGTTTTAGATAAACTTAAAAAATGCTTGAAACAAAATGGAAAGATTATAGTAAGTATGCCTAATATTAGGCACTATTCGGCAGTTTATAAAATTTTTATAAAAGGTGATTTTAGCTATGAAGAGAGCGGTATTTTTGATTATACTCATATGCGATTTTATTGTAGAAAAAATATAAAAGTACTCCTTGAATCTTCAGGTTACAAAGTTTTAAAACAGCAGAGCTCCATAAATAATTATAATGGCAAATCGTTCTCTAAAATTTTAAATAAAATAACATTTAGAATTTTCGAAGAATTTTTCTCCTATCAGTATTTTTTTGTCGCAAAAAATTAATTTAAAATTGGATAAACGAACGTAAAAATGATCCAATTAAATGCATCATTCAGAAAAATAATTTCCTCTTCCGGAATAAATTTTGGATTTAGAATTTTTGGACTTATTTCAACATTTTTTACAACAGTATTTATTTCGAGATATTTTGGATTAGCCACATTTGGAAGCTATTCACTAGTTTTTACAATTTCTCAAGCCGCTGCCATTATTTTTGCACTAGGACTACCCAATACATTAATAAAAATTATTGGGAACCATAATTATACCTTACAAAAAGCAAAGCAATTATTGTTAAAAGGGCTTAAGGCAGCATTACTGATTTCAATAATACCCATTCTATTCTTTTATTTTGGGTCAGATTTTTTAGCAAATGAAGTTTTTCACAATAGTGAATTGGCAAAATATTTTATAGTTGTTACTATTGCATTACCACTTTTTATTGCACATGAGTTGTTCTTATATTTTTTAATTGCAACGAAATCATTTATAAAGTACAGTTTTTTCATGTTTGTGCTACCCAACATTTTACTATTTGGTTTTTTATATTTGTTTTATTTGAATGGGAACAAAGGTTATTTTTCATTTATTGCTTTTTCACTAGCAATTTTTGTTACTGTTATTGTAGAAGCAATAACCGTGTTCGATTGGAATATTCGAAAAGAAAAATTGGAATTTTCCACCAAACAACTTTTAAAAATGGCGTCTCCTTTATTATTTAATGGTTTATTATTGTATTTGCTGAATTGGACAGATATTCTTATGCTGGGAGCAATGGTAAATGAAACGCAAGTTGGTATTTATAACATTGCTTATAAAGTAGGAAGTGTAGGTTTTTTAGTTATTGTATCTGTGAGTACTATTATTACACCCAGAATGGCAGAATTGTTTGGTGAAGGTAATATAAGTGAACTAAGAAAATTAACCCATCATGCTACTCGTTTAATTGCTGTTTTATCAATTCCTGTTGTTGTTGTTTTAATCATTTTTAACGAATGGATACTTTCCTTTTTTGGTAATGAAGCTGTTGCTGGTTCAAATACTTTAATTATAATTTCTCTTGGTGTCTTATTTAGTGCAATGGCAGGAAATGTAGATCAAATTTTAAATATGACCAATAACCATAAAATTTTAAGAAATATAACTATTCTTTGTTTCTTTGTTAATGTCATTTTAAATTTTATTTTAATACCAAAATTTGGAATTGAAGGTGCTGCGATAGCTAGTTTAATTACAAATGTGGTGATAAATTTATCTTGTGTCTATTACATAAAGAAGAAACTAGGATTTTATACTCTTTTTTAAATGAATCCGGAATTATCCATAATTATAGTAAACTACAACGGAATTAAGTTTTTGGAGGATTGTTTTAGCTCAATAGCTAATAAAATGTCCGGTATTGATTATGAAATAATTGTTGTAGACAATAGCTCCGCCGATGCTAGTTCCGATTTTATTCGTGTGCATTATCCTCAAATACATTTAATTGCATCTCAAGTTAATTTAGGATTTGGAAAAGGAAATAATAAAGGGGTAGAAATGGCAATAGGCAACTACATTCTGTTATTAAATAATGATACTATTCTTCTAGATGATATCCATCCAATTTTAAATTTTCTAAAAAGTGATAAAAACATCGGCCTTATAGGAATTAATATGTTAAACGCTGAAAAAAGATATTTACCCGCAGCGGGAAATTTTCCAAATTTTTTCAATATGTTGGTTTTAAAAAAATTATTAGCAAAAGGTTCCGAATTTAAAACTGGAATATTTTCTCAAGACTCCTATGATGTTGATTGGTTAGGAGGCTCTTTTTTGCTCTTACGAAAAGATTTATATCTTGATATTGGTGGTTTTGACGAAAATTACTTCATGTATGTTGAAGATGTTGATTTATCGAAAAAAATTGCAAACAAGGGATTAAGAAGGGTTTTTTTGCCTAAATACAACTACATTCATTTTGTAGGATTTAATAAATCAAAAAATCCATTATTAATTAAAGGTTATGAGTACTACATTTCAAAACACCATAAAGGTCTAGAGCGGTTGTTTTTAAATGTGGCCTTGAAAATTAATAAAACTGTAAAAAAAATTAAATCAGGTTTATAAAATTAAAGCTACTTTTGAAATAGTAAGTAACTTTCCAATTAGTATGAAAATTAACAGCACAAAATTTTACACGACTCTTTTTGTAATTGTTCTTTTTCTTCAATTATACTTACCGTCGTTTAAAGCAAATATTTTTCTTCAATTGTTTGTGCTTTTATTTTTTTTCATTTTTAATAGAGTTACTATATCCTATGCCTTTTTAAAAAGTAGTTATCCCATATTTATCCTATTTTTCATGGGATTTATAGGTGTGCTTTTATATAAACAGCCTTTATTGAATGTGTTTAAAGATGTTTTTCATTTTCTAAAACCTATTTTAGGTTTACTAATCGGGTATCTTTTCTATAAAAAAATCAATGATTTCCGATTGTTTTTAAAAACAGTTATAGTTGTAGGATTTTTGTCTGCAATAGTGCATTTGCTTATTCTAATAATATCAGGAGATTTATTTACTTTCTCAATAAATGTTATCAGAGGATTTGGCAGAGATAATTTTTTAGAATTGTTTGCGTTGTTCTTTTTACTTTATCAAAAAAAATTAAATCTAGCCCCACTTTTTAAGAACAATTTAGCCAGAAAAATAATTTTTATAGTCCTTTTAATTTCCAATATTCTGTACTTTTCTAGGACTATGATTGTTGTGGCTATTATTCTTTATATTTCAGTAAAAGGTTTTACAAAAATTACTAGAAATGGTATAAAGATAATAGGGGTCTTTTTCGTCTCAATTTTATTACTGTATGTCTATTTGTATTCTGTTAAACTAGATCGCAATAAACCGGGTCTAGAGTCATTTCTTTTCAAAATAAAAATTGCTCCTTCTGAAATTTTTACAACTAAAATTGACCGAGAAGACCACAAAGATTTATGGGATCATTGGAGAGGTTATGAGGCAAAAAGGGCAATTTATTTAATGAATGAAAATCCGGAAACTTATTTTTTAGGAAACGGTTTTGGCTCATTAGTTAATTTAAAGTTTTTTGCACCATTAACAGAAGATGATAAAGGTATAAAATACATATCTGAACTACATAATGGTTATATTTATGTATTATATAAAGTTGGGTCAATTGGTTTACTATTTTATCTTCTTTTTTTAATAAATCTCTACAGAAAAATTTATAAGTCAAAAGGTAAAATAGCATTATTGGTTTCTTCAATTGCTGTTGTTTATCTTTTTACTACATTAACTATAACAGGTATCTACAATAATAGAGATATTATAATCATGTTGTTAGGAGGTTTATTATATTTTAGTGAAAAAGATAATTTTATTACAGAGAAAGAATCCCTTTAATCTGCTCACAAGTAGTTCCATCTCCATAAGGATTAGAAGAAGTAGAAATACTTGAATAATAGGACTGATTATCTAATAGTTTTACAGCTTCTGATACAATTTTAGTTTTATCAGAACCAACTAAAATGGCTGTACCAGCGTCTACACCTTCTCTACGTTCGGTTACTTCACGCAATACTAAAACAGGTTTTCTTAAACTCGGAGCTTCCTCTTGAATGCCACCTGAATCGGTTAAAATCAAATAACTTTTGTCCATCATCCAAATTAATTCCGGATAATCCAAAGGAGTAATTAAATGGATATTGGTTGCAATTAATTTTTGATGGGCTATTTCTTTAATATTTGGATTTAAATGAACAGGATAAACAATTTCAACGGTTTCTCTATGAGCATTTGCAATTTCCAATAGTGCTGCACATATTTCTTCAAATGGTTTGCCAAAGTTTTCTCTTCGATGACAGGTGACCAGAACAATTTTTTTGGAAAAGTCAATGGCTTTAAACTCATTTAAAAATTTTGATTCATCTGCATTTTTGATTTTTTCTAAACCCATTAAAAGTGCATCAATTACTGTATTTCCAACCACATAAACATTTTTGGTGATGTTTTCATTATTGAGATTTTCTTTTGAAACCGGCGTTGGGCAAAAATGATAAGAGGCTAATTTTGAGGTCAACACCCGATTCATTTCTTCCGGAAAAGGAGAATGCATATCGTGACTTCTGAGTCCGGCTTCAATGTGAACCACTTCAATTTTTTGATAAAAAGCAGCCAAAGAAGCTGCTAAAACAGTAGTTGTGTCTCCTTGAACAAATACATAATCAAAAGTGTCTGTTAAAAGAATATCGGTGGTAATTCGTGCAATTAAATCAGCAGTCAGTTGATGAAGCGTTTGGTTGTGCTTCATGATATTCAAATCATAATCTACTTTTATGTCAAAAAAGCCAATTACTTGATCCAACATTTGACGGTGTTGAGCCGTTACAGCTACTTTTACGTCAAAGTTAGAATCATTGGAAAAGCTAGCAATTAATGGAGCCATTTTAATAGCCTCCGGACGCGTTCCAAATACAAAAAGAACTTTTTTCATGGACAAAGTAAAAAGATTTTAAAGAAATGTAAAACTACTAATTAAAACTATATTTGCAAGATAGAATAGTATACGATGAGAGTTTTATTTCAAACCCGAACCAATTTATTTCAAGCACCCGGTGGTGACATGGTTCAAATGCTTAAAACAAAAGAATTTCTTGAAAAAAAAGGCATACAAGTCGATATATCTTTAGATTTTGAACCTAATTTAGAAGGTTACGATTTGGTTCATTTATTCAATTTAATGGAGCCGCAAGATATTTATCTCCAGTTAAAAAATGCACAAAGGCAAAACAAAAAAGTAGTACTCTCTACTATTTACGGATTATATACCGAATTTGAACGAAAAGCAAGAGGAGGACTTTTTCAAAAAGTGGCCAATTTTTTATCCCCTTATCAAATTGTATATATTAAAACACTAATAAAGCATTACAAAGAAAAAAGAATGCACAAAGGTGTTATAAAAATGCTGTACAAAGGTCATTACGGGCTAATGAAAGAGATAGTTGACAACACAAGTGTTTTTCTTCCCAATTCAGATTCTGAAATGAAGCGTGTGGCAAGGGAATTCAAACTTAAAAACCCAAAATACGTTAGTATTCCCAATGCCATAGATAAATCTGTTTTTAAGGAATCAGATGACAATCAAGTGAATCCTTTTTTAAAATATAATGATTGTATTTTGTGTGCAGCCAGAATTGAAGGCAGAAAATCAACTCTAAATTTAGTTCGAGCAGTAAAAAATACTAATTACCAACTTGTTTTAGTTGGAAAAGAATCGCAAAATCAAAAGGAGTACGTGAATCAAGTACATTTGGAGGCTGGTGAAAACGTCACTTTTTTAGGTGCTATTTCACACGAAGAATTAAACAAACTATACCAAGTTTGTAAAGTTCATGCTTTGGTGAGTTGGATGGAAACGCCCGGATTATCATCATTGGAAGCAGCTGCAATGGGTAAAAATATTGTGGTAACCACCAAAGGTGATACCTATGATTATTTTGAAGATTATGCTTTTTATTGTCAACCCGATGATGTTGAATCAATCAAAATTGCAATTGATGAAGCTTATAATTCTCCGGTAAATCCTAAATTAAAAGAAAAAATTCTTGAGAAGTATACTTGGGAACAAACGGCTATTGAAACATTGAAAGCTTATGAATTGGCTCTTCAATAATTCATGCTTTTTTGATTAATTTTATTGTATTACATTCTGTTAGTTTCATGTAAAACCTTATTTTTGCCAGCAGACCAACCTAAAGAACGAATGAAAATAGCAATACTCGGTACACGCGGCATCCCCAATTACTACGGAGGTTTCGAACAGTTTGCCGAATTTTTTTCGGTGTATTTAGCTGAAAAAGGACACGAAGTTTATTGCTATAACTCTCACAATCATAAATTTCAGGAAAAAAATTTCAAAGGTGTACATATTATTCACCAAAACGATCCAGAGTATAAATACGGAACTTTTGGGCAATTTATCTACGATTACAATTGTATTTCAGATTCTCGCAAAAGAGATTTTGATATTATTCTGCAATTGGGTTACACTAGTAATTCAATTTGGTTTTTTATGCTTCCCAAAAAAGCGATTACTATTACAAATATGGACGGAATTGAATGGAAACGTTCTAAATATAGCAGACCGGTTCAACAGTTTCTTCGCTTTGCCGAACGTTTAGCAGCAATAAGTAGCGATCATTTGGTTTCCGATTCTATTGGCATTCAAAGCTTTTTGAAAAAAAGATATAAGAAAGAATCTACCTATATTGCTTACGGAGCTCATCCTTTTAACAGTCCAAACGAGTCAATTTTGAACGAGTATCAAGTTGAAAAAGATAATTTTAACATGATTATGGCCCGTTTCGAACCTGAAAATAATTTTGAAATGGTTTTGGATGGAGTTGAACGAAGTAATGATGAAACACCGATTTTGGTGATAGGTAATCATAATACAAAATATGGAGAATACTTAAAAACAAGATATAAAAACCAATTTAACATCAAATTTTTAGGAGCTATTTATAACCTTGAACATTTAAATAATCTTCGTTATTTTTCTAAATTATATTTTCATGGTCATTCAGTTGGCGGAACCAATCCTTCATTGTTGGAAGCAATGGCCTCTAAAGCTTTAGTTTTAGCCCACAACAATGATTTTAATCGTGGTATTTTAAAAGAAAACAGCTATTATTTTTCCAATGCAGAAGAAGTAAAAAATTTACTGCTCAAAATCAAAAAAAATGATAACTTGCAATTCATTCAAAATAACTTTGAAGCCATTATAAACAAATTTAACTGGGAGAAAATAAATGGGGAGTATCTTCAACTTTTTGAGCAATGTATGGCTAGACATCAAACAGGAAAATAAACAACATTTTTCTTTTATTCCCTTTTTGTTGGTATTGTGTACTATTCCGATGGCTTATGGAATAAACAATTTTTTTTTAGCTATATTCTCGCTTTCCGTTTTAATTAAATATTCCACTTCAACATTTCGACTTCAAAAATGGCTTTTACCTGTTGTGACTTTATTTCTATTAATGCTGCTTTCTTACTTTTGGAGCATTGATAAAGAAGCTACTTTAAAAGCAATTCCAAAGGAAATCAGTTTACTGTTGATTCCAATTTTGTTTATGGTGATGAAACCGTTTTCAAAGGAGCAAGTGCAAAAAATTATTAAATACTATAGCTATGCAATGGTTTTATACGTGGCTTTTTATTTAGTAAAAGCGATTATTCGATTTTTGTTAACGAACGATTCAAGCGTTTTTTTTTATCATGAATTGGTCACCAAAGAAGTCAATGCCATTCATGTTTCCGTCTATGTTGCCGTTGCCTTTTTTTATTTTTTTACAAAAGAAGTAAAAACGAAACTAGAAATTTTTTGCAGTCTTTTGCTTTTTGGATTTATATTATTGTTGTCTTCTAAAAACATTGTGTTGGTTTTTATCCTTCTGATTTTAATTGACTACTTTTTCTATTCTAAAATCGCCCACAAGATGCGATTAAGAAACATGTTGGTTTTTTTAGTTCTTTTGGTTACTTTGTTTTTTGCCGGCAAAATTAAAGAGCGTTTTCAAGCAGAATTTCAATCCAATACAGAAAAAAGTTTGAGTTCTACGGTAATTGATAAAGATTTGGTGGGTGTGAATGTGCTAAGTGTTTATGAAGCGTGGACCAATGAAAAGTTCACACCCAATGATTTTTTTCCTGGCACAGCTTTTCGGGCCTATCAAGCTAGAATGTTTTTTGAATTATTTCAGGAAGAAACTGTTTTTTGGAAAGGATATGGACTAAATGCCTCTTTTAAAAAATTAGAGGAAAAAGCCATTAAATATGATGTTTTTAGAGGAAATGAAACTCAAGAAGGTTACCAAACAAAAAACTTTCATAATCAATATATTCAAAATTTTGCTGAATTGGGATTTTTTGGTTTCCTGATTTTAGTCATAATGTTGCTTTTTACCCTTAAAAAAACTATACAGAGCAAAGATTTTATACAAATTGCTTTTGCAGTTCTAATGATAAGTTTATTTTTGACAGAATCTTTCTTATGGAGACAACGAGGGGTAATGTTTTTTACATTACTTTACTGTTTGTTTAGTACGGAGGATTATTTTGCCCCTAAAAAAATGTTTTATGAAAAGAATTTTAATAACAGGTGCCGCCGGATTTTTAGGCTCGCATCTATGTGATCGATTTATTGCTGAAGGTTATTATGTGATTGGGATGGATAACCTAATTACCGGTGATTTAAAAAATATCCAACATTTGTTTAAACTGGAAAATTTTGAGTTTTATTACCATGATGTAACCAAATTTGTATTTGTACCCGGCAACTTAGACTATATTCTACATTTTGCCTCACCGGCAAGTCCAATCGATTATTTAAAAATTCCTATTCAAACACTGAAAGTTGGTTCGCTTGGAACGCATAATTTATTGGGTTTGGCAAGAGTAAAAAATGCCAGAATTTTAATTGCATCAACCTCTGAAGTATATGGAGACCCATTGGTTCATCCACAAACGGAAGAATATTACGGAAATGTCAATACCATTGGTCCACGTGGCGTTTATGATGAAGCAAAACGTTTTCAGGAATCCATTACAATGGCTTATCATACTTTTCATGGTTTAGAAACTAGAATCGTTAGAATATTTAATACTTACGGACCAAGAATGCGATTAAATGATGGTCGTGTAATTCCTGCTTTTATCGGACAAGCATTGAGAGGAGAAGATTTAACGATTTTTGGCGATGGTATGCAAACACGTTCCTTCTGTTATGTAGACGATCAAGTGGAAGGTATTTATCGTCTTCTATTATCTGATTATGATTTACCGGTCAATATTGGAAATCCGGATGAAATCACGATTAAAGATTTTGCGGATGAAATAATTAAATTAACCGGAACAACTCAAAAAGTAGTTTATCATCCCTTACCAATTAATGATCCGTTACAACGACAACCAGATATAACCAAAGCGAGAGTAATTTTAGGATGGGAACCAAAAGTTTCAAGAGAGGAAGGAATGAAAATAACCTTTGATTATTTTAAAACACTTTCTACTGAAGAGTTGTTAAAAGAAGAACACAAGGATTTTTCTGGTTTTATTCATTAATATGGTAGCTAATCAAAAAGGAAGATATTCTAAATTTATTAGACCGATAAGCGTTTCACTAGACTTATTGGTTATTACATTGTTAGCTTTTTTCTTTTTTGAAGAATTAAATCTTGATTTTTTTCTTTTTGAAACATATCAAGTGGTATTTTGGATCTTAATTGCCTTTTTTGTCGGTTTTTATGAAGTATATCGATTTACTACGCCGGTTGAAATTTTATCTAAAATTTTAAAACAATCGATTGTATTTCTATTGGTTGTGATTGCCTATTTTCCTTTTGCAAAAGATTCTTTATTTAGCGGAAAAGCTGTAGCATTGTTTATGACATCAAGTTTTATTTTGATTGTATTTATCAAATATTTATTGTTTTATTATCTAAAAAAATATAGAATTGTAACCGGAAGTAATTTTAGAAATGCCGTTATAATTGGCTATACTGAAGAAGCAATTAATTTGAAAGAACTTTTTGAAAAAAGAAACGATTACGGATATCGGTTTTATGGTTATTTTTCAGATAAAAAAACAAACGAAGAAGTAAAAGGTAAAATAGCCGACATCAAAAATTATGTAATTGAAAATAAAATTGATGAAATATATTGTTCGCTTAACGAAATAACAAATGAACAATTAAAGGATTTAGTTGAATTTGCAGACGAAAACAACAAAACAATTAAATTTATTCCTGATACGAAACAGATTTTTTCTAAAAATCTAAAAATCGATTATTACGAAATGTTTCCGGTTCTTTCGTTGCAACGAACCTTATTGCACGAACCAACCACCAAAGCTTTTAAAAGAATATTTGATATCTTATTTTCGCTTTTTGTTATTGTTTTTTTACTGTCTTGGCTAATGCCTCTTTTAGCTATTCTGATTAAATTAGAATCAAAAGGTCCGATTTTCTTTAAACAAGGAAGACCCGGTTTAGAAGAGGAAGAGTTTTACTGTTATAAATTTCGATCCATGCAAATTAATCATACCACGGAAAAGGAGGCATCTAAAAACGATCCCAGAGTCACCAAAATTGGACGTTTTCTGAGAAAAACAAGTTTAGATGAAATGCCTCAGTTTTTCAATGTTTTAGTGGGAGATATGTCAGTTGTTGGACCAAGACCTCATCTTTGGTCTCAAAACAAAGCGTACGGCAATAAAGTAAAAAAATACATGGTTCGTCATTATGTAAAACCGGGAATCACAGGCTTAGCTCAAGTAAAAGGTTTTAGAGGCGAAATTGAAACCGATGAAGACATGATTAACCGCATTAAATTTGATGTTTTTTATATTGAAAATTGGTCTTTTGTTCTGGATTTAAAAATTATTATTCAAACTGTAATTAATATTTTTAAAGGAGAAGAAAAAGCGTATTAATGAATGTTTTAGTATCCATAATTACTCCAACCTTTAATTCTGCAAAATTTATTACAGAAACCATTAAATCTGTTCAAAATCAGACCTATGCTAACTGGGAAATGATTATCGTTGATGACTGCTCTTCCGATGAGACATTTGAAATAGTAGAACAACTATCTCAACGAGATACTCGCATAAAATGCTTTAAACAAGAAAAAAATGCCGGAGCCGGTGTTGCTAGAAGTAAAGCAGTAAACCAAGCAAAAGGAAATTATATTGCTTTTTTAGATGCAGATGATTTATGGAAACCTCAAAAACTGGAAAAGCAATTACGTTTTATGGTAACCAATCAATTGCATTTTACTTTTTCATTTTATGAATGTATGGATGAAGAAGGCGTTTTGCTTAATAAATTGATTACCGCTCCCCGAAAACTGAGTTATCGTCAGCTGTTTTTTTGTAATTATGTTGGTAATCTTACTGGTATTTATGATGCAGGTTTTTTTGGAAAAATTAGCATTTCTAACATTAGAAAACGACAAGATTGGATTATGTGGTTAACGATTTTAAAACAAACTAAAATTGCATTTCCGGTACCTGAAAATTTAGCGATTTATCGAATTCGGAAAAATTCAATTTCTTCTTCAAAAGTTGAATTAATCAAGCATAATTACAAAGTATATCGATTGTACCATCAACTTAATAGTGTAAATGCAGCAATCTGCACACTAATTTTTTTGTTCACGCAGTTAATAATTAAACCAACTTACATCAAGGTGCAGAAACCAACGATTTAAATTGTTTTAATTTCCCACTTTTACTGCGTTCTAATTTTTCTTTTCGAATGAAAGTAAAAGTTAAACCTTCTTCAAGATAATCGGTTAATTTTTTTTCAAAATAAAATATTCTTTCGTTTGAAAGTGGTTTTTCACTAACATATTCAATCTCAAATCTGTTTTTTTCTTTTTGAGTAATGATAAATTCTTTTAAGTTCCCATCTTCTTCCATAACGGTTTTCGTTATGGAATAAAATGTCATTCCAGGAGCTTTTTTTCCACTAGGTAGAAAAGCAAAATCATTGGTTCTTCCGGTTAATTTTTTTAATATTATTTTTTTTGAAGCTTTTTTTTCTAAAATACCCATATCACCGATTTTATAGCGAATAAATGGATGAGCCTTGTTGTATAAGGCAGTAATTACAATATTTCCTTCTTCTCCGAATGGTAATGGATTATTTTGATCGTCTAAAATTTCTACAAATAAATTTTCAGCGTTCACAATCCATTCACCTTCTTTGTTTTGAAAAGCAATTATATCAAGTTCAGAAGCACCATACTCATTCACAACAGGAACGCCTAACTGTTTTTCTAATAGAGCTTTATCTTCTTCAAAAAGCATTTCAGAAGTAACAATACATATTTTTAAAGTAGGACAAATTGCTTTTAAAACAATATTTTCTTTTTCTAAATATTTAGCCATCATCACAATGGAACTCGTGTAGCCATTGATGTAATGAAATTTTTTTGATTTAAAAATTTCGACAAATTTTTTTAATGCTTCATCCGACAAATCAAAAATGGGAAGACGATAGCGATTACTAAAAAAATCTTTCAATTTAACTTTATACTTATTCAAAAATTCCAATGGATAACCATAAAATCGTGCTTGATAGGCTTTGTTCAAATCTAAACCATACCAACCAAAACGATAATAAATAGAACTCCAAACTAAAGCATGACAAAATTTGTCTTTGGCAAAAATAAACGGATCGCCACTTGAACCTGATGTTCGATTGATATAAACATTTTTAGTATTAAAATCCGAAGATAATCTTTCTGAAAGTGATTGTTGAAAATCTGTTTTGGTTAAAACAGGTAAATCATTCCAATTTTCCAAAGAAAAATCAGCACTTTTATTTTTTGCTAAATTTTTATAAAATAAATTATTTGACAGATGATAAGCAACAATTTCCCTTCTTTTCTGATTGATAAAATCCTCAAATTTATCCTCCGGAATAGCAATAATTGACCTTAAATAAGCTTTTGCTTTTTCTAATGGAAATCCATTTAATTTGAGAGATAAATCAAGAATATTAAACACGGTCAGCTATTTTGTTCAAAAATAATAAAACCTTTAACTGAAAGCTATATTCTCAATCTTTTTTTGCAATATCGTTTTAACTTCTATTTAAATCACCTTATTTTTGCAATTCTAACAACAACACAACATGATAATTTTACTACTTGGTTCCGGCGGAAGAGAACATGCTTTAGCTTGGAAAATGCTTCAAAGTTCAAAATGCACTAAACTTTTTGTGGCTCCAGGAAATGCAGGAACTGCCACAATCGCCTCAAATGTTTTAATTAATCCAACCGATTTTGATGCAATTAAGAATTTTGTATTGCAAGAAAAAGTAGAAATGGTTGTCGTTGGACCTGAAGATCCATTAGTTTTAGGAATTTATGATTTCTTCAAAAATGATGATAATTTGTTTTCAATTCCGGTTATAGGACCATCAAAAGAGGGGGCAAAACTAGAAGGAAGTAAAGAATATGCTAAAGAATTTTTAATCAAACACAAAATTCCTACCGCAGCTTATGACAGTTTTACTGCCAAAACAGTTGAAAATGCATGTAAGTTTCTTGATACACTTTCTCCTCCTTACGTTTTAAAAGCTGACGGTTTAGCAGCAGGAAAAGGGGTTGTAATTCTGAACGATTTAGCTGCGGCTAAAATAGAATTGAGAAATATGCTCGTTCATCAAAAATTTGGAAAAGCCAGTTCAAAAGTGGTAATTGAAGAATTTTTGGATGGTATTGAATTGAGTTGTTTTGTATTAACCGATGGTAAAAACTATAAAATTCTTCCCACCGCTAAAGATTATAAACGAATTGGTGAAGGAGATACCGGCTTGAATACCGGAGGAATGGGAGCTGTTTCACCGGTCCCTTTTGCAGACGAAATCTTGATGGAAAAAATCGAGACAAGAATTGTTAAACCAACTATTGAAGGTCTTCAAAAAGATGGAATTGAATATAAAGGATTTGTTTTTATTGGATTAATAAACGTAAAAGGAGAGCCAATTGTCATTGAATATAATGTTAGGATGGGTGATCCAGAGACAGAAGTAGTGATTCCTCGAATTAAATCGGATTTGGTTGAATTGTTTTTAGCGGTTGCCAATGAAAAATTAAATGAAATTACTTTAGAAATTGATCAAAGGAGTGCCACAACAATTATGGTTGTTTCTGGTGGATATCCGGAAGAATTTGAAAAAGGCAAAATAATTTCCGGTTTTTCAGCAGTGAAAGATTCTATTGTTTTTCATGCCGGAACAAAATTTGAAAATGACACGGTAGTTTCTAATGGTGGTAGAGTACTAACGGTTACCTCTTATGGGAATAATTTTAAAGAGGCCATAAAAAAATCTTACCAAAACATAGAAAAGCTACATTTTGATAAGATGTATTATAGAAAAGATATCGGTTTCGACTTACTTTAAAAAAGAGTGAGCCGTTGTATCTTGATTTTCTTCGTTGTTAGCTTTATGTTGTTTCAATTGTAAAGTCCAATAAACAAGTGAAACAAAACAAACAAGCATGAATATGAAATTAAGGGTATTGGCACCCCACCAACTTGATAATTCTAAACTTCTGAAAAAATCAAAAGGAATGAATAAAAAGTCTACAAATAAGGTTTGAATTCCTTCGAAAAATGCTTTCATGGTATAAAGTATTATATTTACAATCGCAAAAGTATAAAATATCCTTATGATAGCAAGTGTTTTTAGTAAATCAAGACCATTTAATTACATTTTAATTACTAGTTTGTTGGTTTTTTGCTATTTCATTTATCAAATCAAGCATGTAATTAGTACAGATGATTCATCTTTGACGCTTTTTGATGTTCTTCAAAAAGGGACAGTTTTACTTTTATTAACTGCTTCATTATTCATTACGAATTTTATCACAAAGCGAAATGGATTGAGCAAAGACAATAGTTATTCATTTTTATTTTACTTTGCTTTCTTACTATTCATTCCTTCAGTTTTCAACAAAATAAATTTAATTCTGGCCTCTTTTTTTATTTTATTGGCATTACGTAGATTAATTTCTATGAAATCGTTAATTACGCCTAAAGAAAAAATATTTGATGCCTCATTATGGATATTTATAGCGACACTTTTTCATTTTTGGAGTATTTTATTTATTGTGATTGTTTTTGCCTCTATTATTTTTCACGTTTCCAGTGATTATAGAAATTGGATTTTACCTTTTATTGCTTTTTTTACTGTTGGGGTACTGTTTTTATTTTTTTCGTTACTAATTGATAAGGAATGGATAAGTATTGTTTGGAAACAAATAGATTTAAACTTTGATTTTCATTATTTTAGTAATTCTGTCGAAAATCTGGCTTTGATACTTTTCATTATTTTTTCATTATTTTTTCTATTTGCGATGCTACTTACTCTGTCGAGAAGACCTTTAATTTTACATGCATCTTATAAAAAAATAATTTTTAGCTTATTAATCAGCCTATTAATTTATGTTTTTTCACCCGTAAAAAATAATGATTTGCTTATTTTCAGTATTTTACCTCTTTCCATTTTAGCTACAGCCTATCTTGAATTTATAAGAGATTCAATGTTAAAGGAAATTATTACAAGTAGTATTGTAATCACGGGATTATTACTGTTTATGTTTCAATTATAATTTAACCCCATAGGCTAAATCACCGGCATCGCCTAAACCTGGCACGATATAGTTTTTTTCATTTAATTTATCATCTAAAGCAGCTACCCACAAATGGCAATTAGCAGGTAGATTTTTTTCTAAATAAGCTATTCCTTCAGGTGCAGCAATCACTACTGCAATATGAATTTCTTTTGGATTTTGGTCTAAATGTAGTTTGTTTAAAACCGCAACAATTGATTGTCCGGTGGCTAACATAGGGTCAATTAAAATCAAGGTTTTGTTTTCAAACGAGGGAGCAGCTTGGTATTCCACCAAAATATCAAAATAATCATCGTTCTTAGGATGGTGGCGATAGGCTGATACAAATCCGTTTTCAGCATTGTCAAAAATATTCATGAAACCGGTATGCAACGCCAAACCAGCCCTTAAAATAGAACATAAAACAACATGATCTTCTAAAGCACTTGTTTTTTTAATACCAAGTGGCGTTTGTACTTCAATTTTTTTGTACGGCAGTGTTTTGCTCAATTCATACGCCATGATTTCACCGATGCGTTCTATATTATTACGAAATCGCATACTGTCTTTTTGTACTGTAACATCACGAATCTGTGCCAAAAAATGATTGAGAATACTGTTTTGTTCGGAGATATAATGAAGATGCATAAACCTTATGTATTGGAATTAGTTTGATAAAGGTATAAAAAGTATATTTGTATTTTAAATTACAGACGTATGTTTTCACAAATAGCCTTTTCCGTTTTTGAACAAAGTATTGCTGATTATCACATTCATGACAGTGTGGATCAAGCTGTTAATAATCCGTATCCTAAGGATAAAATCGAACATTTGTTGTATGCTAAAAATTGGGTGGATACCGTTCAATGGCATTACGAAGATATTATTCGCGATCCGCAAATTGATCCGGTAGCTGCTTTGGTTTTAAAAAGAAAAATCGATGCTTCCAATCAAGTTCGTACGGATATGGTGGAATATATTGATAGCTATTTTCTTCAAAAATATAGCGGAGTAACAGTAAAAGCGGATGCAAAAATCAACACTGAAAGTCCGGCTTGGGCAATTGATCGTTTGTCGATTTTGGCTTTGAAAATTTATCATATGAATGAAGAAGCTAATCGAACAGAAGCTTCCGTTGAACATAGAGCCAAATGTCAAGAGAAATTAAATGTTCTATTGGACCAAAAAAGCGACATGTTTTCCTCAATTGATCAATTGTTGAAAGACATTGAAAGTGGCGATAAATTCATGAAAGTTTACAAACAAATGAAAATGTACAACGACGATGAATTAAATCCTGTGTTGTATCAAAATAAGAAGTAATTTTTTTTGAACCTTTAAGAGATTAAGAAAAGTTAAGCATATAAACTTAATGAACCTTTATTTCTTAATGGTTTTTAATTTCTAAAAATCATTAATTGTCTCAAAATCCACAACATATCGCCGTAATCAGACTCTCTGCAATGGGCGATGTTGCGATGACAGTTCCTGTTATACGAGCATTTGTAAAACAATTTCCTCAAGTAAAACTCACGGTAGTTTCCCGACCGTTTTTTAAACCTTTTTTTGACGGAATTCCGAATGTTGTTTTTTTTGCGGTTGATGTAAAAGAACGCCACAAAGGATTTTTCGGATTACTTCGATTATTTTCGGATTTAAAAAAATTAGATATTGATGCAGTCGCCGATTTACATAACGTTTTACGTTCTAAAGTTGTCCGAAACTTATTCGCTTTAAGCGGAAAAATAGTAGCTTTTACAGACAAAGGCAGAGCAGAAAAAAAGGCTTTAACAAGTTTGACAAATAAAGTCTTTAAACCCTTAAAACCAATGGTGGAAAGACATGTGGAAACTTTTCAAAAACTCGGATTTTCATTTGATTTAACCAATTTTCAATTTCCAGACAAAGCCGTTTTATCAGAAGAAATTAAAACAATCACTGGAAATAAAACTCAAAATTGGATTGGAATTGCTCCATTTGCTCAATATGAAAGCAAAGTGTATCCAATCGATTTAATGCAACAAGTGATTGATGCACTGACCCAAAATAATGCAATTAAAATTTTCCTTTTTGGTGGAGGAAACGAAGAAATTCAGAAATTAAATCAGCTTCAAAATAATCATTCAAACGTAATTGTCTTAGCCGGAAAATTAAAATTCAACCAAGAACTAGATGTGATTTCTAATTTAGATGTTATGCTTTCTATGGATTCAGGAAATGCACACATTGCTGCAATGTTGGATGTAAAAGTCATCACACTTTGGGGAGCCACACATCCATTTGCAGGATTTGCACCTTTCAATCAGCCGTTGGAAAACTGCATAACCGCTGACAGAAAGAAATATCCGCTTTTACCAACATCAATCTATGGAAATAAAAAAGTGGAAGGTTATGAAGATGTGATGCGAAGTATTTCACCGGAAAAAGTAGTGTTCAGTGTTCAGTCGCAGTTGGGAGTTTAGTTTTCAGTCGCAGTCACAGTTTTCAGTGACAGTTTATTGATTTACAAGTAAATTTTATTGTCTTTGCACATTTCCAAAATAAATGATTTTAAATTGGAAACAGCTTCTGCATAGTTTGGAGCTTCAAAACCAAACCGTTCGTGTTCCAATTGTTCTTTTTCCATCGCATTGCAACCTTTGATTACTTCGCGAATCATATCCAATAAAATCAGTTCTTTGTTATTGGTTTTTTCAAATTTGAAATCCACCAATTCATCTTCCAAACGCTCGCAATAGTCAATAAGTTCTTGTACTTCCGGTTCATCCAAAAGGTCTTGAGCTTTTTTAAATATTTCCAGTTTGTTTTTCATAGTCAATGACAATAACAATGGCAAAAATCAATTTCATCAAACAACTTTCAACCCCTAACCCGCAACCTTCAACTCGCAATTATTTAAACATCATCATAATCCACAACTATCTCACTAGAGGTTGGATGTGCTTGACAAGTTAAAATTAATCCGTCGGCAATTTCTTTATCAGTTAAAATCGTGTTCTTTTTCATTTCGGCAGAACCGTTAGTAATTCGTGCCAAACAGCTGCTACAAATACCTCCCTGACAAGAATAGGGAGCGTCCAATCCTTGTTTTAAAGCCGCTTCTAACACGTTTTGCTTTTGCGACATTTCAAAGGAAGTTTCATCACCGTCTAACAAAATGGTGATTTTAGTATGACCTTCTAACGATTTGCTAAGGGTGTTTTCAGCAGAAGAAGCCGAAAACAATTCGAATTTTATATCTTTTTCTTTGACATTATTTTCTTTTAACACGTGGCTTACGGTAGTAATCATTTCTTCCGGGCCACATAAATAGAACTTGTCAAATTCTTTTTCTTTATGTTTGTTTTTCAATACAAAGTTTGCCGTCGATTTTTCAATTCTTCCAAATGATTGGTCATCTGCTTTTTGTTGACTGAAGATATAATGCACAAAAAACCGGCCCACATATTTTAACTGCAAATCATGCAATTGTTTATAAAAAATCGTTTCATCGGCTGATTTATTTCCATAAACCAATACAAATGTGCTATTAGGTTCTTTTTGTAAAACCGTTTGAAGAATGGACATGACGGGTGTAATTCCACTTCCGGCAACAAAAGCTGCGTAGTTTTTTTGTCGGGATGCATCCGGTTCAAAAGTAAATTTTCCTTCGGGAGTGCCCACTTCAATCACTTTCCCAACAGTTAATTGTTCGTTGGCAAACTTTGAAAAATAGCCGTTTTTGATTGCTTTTACCGCTATTCGTAACTCGCCACTTTCCGGAGTGGAACAAATGGAATAGGCTCGGCGAATTTCAGTGCCGTCTAAAGTCAGTTTTAAATTAAGGTATTGTCCGGCAATAAATTGATAGTTTGCTTGAATTTCAGCAGGAACATGAAAAAGGATGGAAACAGCTTCCGGTGTTTCGCGTTTAATTTCTTTAACAGATAATTTAAAAAAAGTTGACATGGTAATTTTTTTTGCAAAGTTACGAATCTGAAAGATTTTGATTGAGTTTGAAAACTATTTTTTCAGCTTTGTAGTAACAAAAAAGATTTTAGACTACTAACTTTATAATTCATAAAACTCAACTTGTTTATGGTGAAACATTTTATCAGTCTCGAATGGAAATCATTTTTAAGATCGGCCTCTTTTCAAACTAATTTGGCAATAAAAATATTGATGCTTTTTGGAGCTCTGTATTTTATAGTGGTTTTTTCGATTTTAGGTGCAGGCTCTTATTTTATCATTGAAGATACGATGAAAACTGAACCTTTTGCAGTAATCAATCGATTCCTTATCTATTATTTTGTGTTTGATATAGTATTCCGCTTTTTTTTACAAAAAACTCCGGTTATGAATATTAAACCGTTGTTGTATATCAATATTAAAAAAGATGCAATTGTCAATTATACGTTAGGGAAAACAGTTTTGTCTTTTTTCAATATCATGCATTTGTTTTTCTTTGTGCCACTTTCCATCGTTTTATTAATTGAAAACTTTGAAGTTCTTGGCGTACTATCTTGGTTTTTCGGAATGATGCTCATTGTTTTGTTAATCAATTTTCTAAACATTCTGATTGACAAAAAAGACGTGATGTTTTATTCGTTTGTAGCTTTGTTTGCCGGTTTAGGAGCTTTGCAATATTTTGAACTATATGATGTAACCATTTATACACAATTGTTTTTTAAAGGCTTGTATGAAAGGCCATGGTTGATAGTTGTTCCTATTATAGCTTTAATTGGCGTTTATAAAATCACACACAGTTTCTTTAAAAGCAATTTGTACCTTGATGCCGGTTTATCTTCCAAACATGAAATTGCCACCACTCAAAATTTTGAATGGTTGGATCAATTTGGTACTTTGGGAACGTTTCTAAAAAACGATATCCGATTAATTACGCGAAACAAACGCGTGCGAATGGTTATTATCATGAGTGTCATGTTCCTTTTTTACGGATTAATTTTTATGACAGGAGCTATTGAAGCGTATGACGGTCCTTTTTCAATGATTTTTGGAGCCATTTTTGTGTCGGGCGGATTTTTATTCAACTTCGGGCAATTTGTACCAAGTTGGGATAGTTCGTACTACAATTTAATGATGAGTCAGAACATCAAATACCGCGATTATTTAAGCTCTAAATGGTGGTTAATGGTTATTGTTACAATTGTAGCAACCGTTTTGGCTTCGTTCTATTTATTTTTTGGTTGGAAAGTTTATCTGGCGGTAATTGCAGTAGCTTTCTATAATGTTGGAATCAATGCCTACATTGTGCTTTTAGCGGGAGCTTTTACCCGAACGCCTATTGATTTAACAAGTAATAAGAACGCTTTTGGCGATAAAAAAGCATTTAATTTTAAAACCTTTTTGCTGATTATTCCTCAAATTATCTTACCTGTTGCTTTGTACTTTGTCGGGAATTATTTTTTTAGTGATTTAGTTGGATTTGCATTTGTGGCAGGAGCGGGAATAGCCGGTTTTGCTTTAAAAGGCAAAGTGTTCAACATGATTGAAAACATCTATCAAAAGCAGAAATACGAAACCATTGCAGCGTATAAGCAAAAAAATTAATTAGTTCCATAATATAAAGATATAGCCATGATAAAAGTTCAAAACCTTACGAAATCCTACAACGGTGTAACCGTCTTAAACATTGATTATCTTGAAATTCCAAAAGGCGAAAGTTTTGGATTAGTAGGAAATAACGGAGCCGGAAAAACCACTTTTTTCAGTTTGTTGTTAGATTTGATTCAACCCTCCACTGGTTTAATAACCAGTAATTCCATCCAAGTTCATACCAGTGAACAGTGGAAACCGTTTACATCCGCTTTTATTGACGAAAGCTTTTTAATCGGTTATTTAACACCCGAAGAATATTTTTATTTCATTGGTGAATTGAGAGGTTGGAACAAAGCGGATGTGGATGCTTTTTTATTGAAATATGAGGATTTCTTTAATGGTGAAATTTTACAAAATAAAAAATATTTAAGAGACTTATCCAAAGGGAATTCCAAAAAAGTGGGAATAGTAGCAGCTTTAATTGGCGAACCGGAAGTCATTATTTTAGACGAGCCTTTTGCTAATTTAGATCCAACAACGCAAATTCGTTTGAAAAAAATTATCAAAGAATTGGCAGATGATAAAACGGTAACGGTCTTAGTTTCCAGTCACGACTTGCAACACACAGTTGAGGTTTCCAACAGAATCGTAGCTCTTCAAAAAGGAGAAATTGTAAAAGATTTAATTCCTTCTTCAGAAACGTTGAAAGAGTTAGAAGCATTTTTTGCGGCTTAAATAGACAATAAACAGGGACGTTCTTTCTTTTAATTTAGTCAGGAAGAACGTTTCTAAACAAAAAAACCGCAATATTTTTCTCTATTACAAAAAGAAACGTATTTTTACCCTTGCGATATACTAAAAACAGTACTTTTTAGTTATGCCATTAAACGTTTTTATTTTGAAATCCTCTATCTTTAGATATATTTTTGCTTCTTTTTTATTAGTCTTTCTGATTGCTTGTTCTACCAGAAAAGATAAATTAGTGAATCGAAAATTTCAGGCACTTAATACAGAATTTAATGTATTATATAACGGTAATTTAGCTTTAGAGGCTGGGTTAAAAGATATTATAACCAATTATAATGATAATTATTGGGAAATACTTCCAATTGAAAGAATGCAAGTTGCTGAGGAAGAAATTCTTCCGGGGGAAAATAAAAATGCAAATTTCGAAAGAGCCGAAGATAAGGCTACAAAAGCAATTCAAAAACGGTCAATGCTTATTGAAGGAAGCGAAAAAAACCCTCAAATGGATGAAGCATATTTGCTCTTGGGAAAATCACGATATTACGACCAGCGTTTTATCCCAGCATTAGAAGCATTCAATTATATTTTATATAAAAATCCGGATAGTGATAAAATTTATGAAGCTAAGATTTGGCGTGAAAAAACCAATGTTCGTTTGGAAAATGATGCTTTAGCCGTTAATAACCTTACAAAATTATTAAACGAAATTAAATTTAAAGACCAGATTTTTGCAGATGCAAATGCGACCCTTTCACAAGCCTATCTTAATTTAGAACAAAAAGACAGTGCCATTTCTAAATTAAAACAAGCCTTAAATTTTACTAAAAAAGACGAAGAAAAAGCTCGTTATCGCTTTATTTTAGGTCAGTTATTTGAATCTATAAACGAAAAAGACAGTGCTTTCGCCGCCTATCAGTCCGTTATCGATATGAAGCGAAAATCTCCAAGACAATATATTGTTCATGCTCAAATTAAACAGGCTCAACAGTTTGATTTCACTAAAGGAGACACGTTAGCCTTCATGACTGAGTATAATAAATTGATTGATGATCGCGAAAACAGACCTTATTTAGATTTTTTATTTCACCAAAAAGCGTTGTTTTATCACAAACAAGATAATGTTAAGGAAGCAGTTTTTAACTATAACAATTCTTTGGATTATCAAACAAGTGATAAATATATGATGGCTTCAAACTATCGAAATATTGCTGAAATATATTTTTACAAAGCTGAATATCAAACTTCCGGAAAATATTATGACAGTACTTTGGTGTTGCTCAATCAAAGAACAAGAGAGTTCAAAGCAATCCGAAAAAAGAGAGATAATTTAGAAGATGTAATTAAATATGAAGGAATTGCTCAACGAAATGACAGCATTTTAAATATTGCATCATTATCAGATGCTGATAAAATTGCTTTTTATGAAGATTACATCAATAAAATCAAAAAAGAAGATGAGTTTGCTGCAGAAGCAGCAAAAAATCTAAGAGAAGTAAGTGAAGATGAATCAAAATCAGGAAATTCTCAAAACCAAAATCAACTCGGAATAAAAAATAAAGCCAGTTTAGGACAAGCAAATCCTAAATCATCCACTTTTTATTTTTACAACCAGAGTTCCATAGATTTTGGAAAAAAAGAATTTATTAAAAACTGGGGAAAAAGATCATCAGAGGGAAATTGGAGACTTTCTAATAAAAAACAAACTATTTCAACAGAAGAGGAAGAGGAAGTTGTTGAAAATATAAAAGAAGAAAAAATTGTTGACGAAAAAGATAACTTAAGGTATTCACCTGAATTTTATATTGGACAATTGCCTAGTTCAAAAAAGGAATTAGATAGCATCGCGAAAGAGAGAAACTATGCCTATTATCAATTGGGAGTAATCTATAAAGAAAAATTTAAAGAATATCAATTAGCTGCTGATCGATTAGAAATTTTATTGAAAAGCAAACCTGAAGATCGATTGGTGTTGCCGGCATTGTATAGTTTATATAAAATATACGAAATCATTGATCCTGCAAAAGCCTTGACGATTAAAGAGAACATCATCACTCAATTCCCGGATTCTAGGTATGCTCAAATTTTAAGTAAATCGGGTACATCAGCAGAAAATCTAATTGACGACCCGGAGATTGTTTATAAGAACTTGTTTAAAGTATATGAAGATAGAGATTACAGACAAGTTATTGTAAGCGTAGAACCGGCTATTGAGAAATTCACCGGAGAAGAAACCTTGCCTAAATTTGAATTGCTTAAAGCAAATGTAATAGGGAAAATTAAGGGGGTTTTTGAATACAGAAAAGCTTTAAATTATGTGTCTTTAACTTATCCAAATTCTGAAGAAGGAAAAGAAGCTGAATTACTGCTTTCAGATAATATCCCTTATTTAGAAAGTCTGTATTTTGATCAGGCTGAACCAACCAGTTATAAAGTGCTTTATCATGCAGATAATTTAGAGGATAAAAAGACGAAGGTTTTAATTGAAAAAGTAACTAAATTTATTAAAGAAAGAAACCAAACTCAGTTAACTACCTCAATAGATTTGTATACTATGGACAAAAATTTCTTTGTGATTCATGGTTTGCGAGATGAAGAGTATGCTAAAGGCGTTGCGTCAATCTTGAAAGAGTTTAAAGATTATAAAATTTCAGAAAAAGCTATTATAATTTCCTCTGAAAATTATAAAATTGTTCAAATCAGAAAAAATTTAGAAGAATATTTGAACCCTGATTTAAGAGTTGTTCCGCCGCCATATGTTGCCAAGCCAAAACAACCAAAGCAAACAGAAGTGAAACAGGAAATTGTTATTCCAAATAAAAACCAGAAAAAGCCAGCACAAACTCAAAGCACTAATAATATGCAGCCTCCTTCCGGTATAGACGATCCAAAATCTACTCCAAAAGGAAATACAAGGCAAGATCCTGAATCACAAATGATGCCTCCTTCTCCTAATAATCCAAAAAAAGGGTAACCATGAACATGTTTAAAAAAGATTCAAAATCATATACCGATTTACTTGGGAAAACAAACCGAATAGTTGAAAGTACCATTATTAAAGGAGATATTTCTTCCTCAGCTGATTTTAGATTGGATGGTCATTTAGTTGGCAATTTTCAATCAAAAGGAAAATTAGTTATTGGCCCCGCCGGAAGCGTTAAAGGCGATATTATTTGTAAAAATGCCGATATTGAAGGTAAGTTTGACGGAAAAATACAGGTTACAGAAATTTTAAGTATTAAATCAAAAGCCAGTATCCACGGTGAGGTTATTTGCGGAAAATTGGCCGTAGAACCTGGTGCTGAGTTTAGTGCTACCTGCGTGATGAAACCTAATGTAAAATCACTACTACCTCAAAATGATTCCGGAACCGAAGAAAAAACCGCTTAATAAGTGGCTGCAACTCATCAATATTCCCATCCAAATGGGTGTGGTGATTTTTCTTTTTGCATACCTCGGACAGTTTTTAGATGAAAAATATGGGAATGTAAAAGACTCAAACACCAAAATTTTTACGATGATTGGCGTTTTTTTAGCTTTATATAACGTCTATCGTCAAGTGAACCAACTAAGCAAAGAAAAATGATAAGCATAAAAAAATTGTGGGACATTTATAAATACCTACTTGTTGTAGTTCCAATTTTTATCATACACATTATTATTTTTCAAGAATCAACGTTGAAGGATGCCGCTCAAGATTTTTATTACTCTATTCCATTTTTATATTTTATATATATTGTCTTCTCAAAAATTATTCTTTTTGTGATTATTAAAGTTTCCGAAAAGAATTTTGATTCTACCGGAATGACATTCTTGGTTTGTACATCAATAAAAATGGCAGTTTCCTATTTTATACTTCGTCCTATTTTAAATTCTTCTAGTGAAAACACCATTGAGAAAGTTAACTTTTTTGCCGTTTTCATTCTATTTTTAGCAATTGAAACACTAATCACCATACGATTATTGAACAAAAATCAGTAAACACACTTTTAAGTTGCATTTTAATCAATTTTTTTTTTCAATACACTTGCATAATAAAGAAAAAATGTACCTTTGCACCAAATTTTAGGAACCCAACTATTTAAGTTAAAAAACAATATGGTGATTTCAAAAAAACCACTTCATTTTATAGTTGCCTTGCTGGTATCGGTTTTACCGTTGGTAGCGGCTGCAAATAATCCGGATTCTACTGCTGTTCAAACAGTTGCTGTTACTGCTGAAGAGAAAGATTTAACTCATGAAGAACAAGGAGAAAAAGAAAGAGCGGAGTTTATTCAACATCACTTGCTGGATTCACATGAATTTCATTTGTTTTCTTACGGTAAACAAAGTGGAGAAGAAAAGCACATTGGATTTCCATTACCTGTGATTTTATGGGATAATGGTTTACAAGTATTCATGTCTTCTAAATTCCATCATGGAGAAAGTGTTGCAGAAAGTGATGGAAACTATTATAAATTGTATCACGAAAAGATATACAAAACGGATAGTACCGGAACCTTAAATATGGATGAGCATAATCATCCGAGCAATGTTAAACCATTAGATTTATCTATTACCAAAAATATATTTATGGTTTTAGTTGCCTCTTTCTTAATGTTTTGGCTATTTGTTAGTTTAGGAAAATCGTATAAAAAGAATAATGGTATTGCTACTGGTGTAGGACGTTTCTTTGAACCGATTATCTTATTTATAAGAGATGATATCGCTATTCCTAATATAGGAGAGAAACACTATAAGAAATATATGAGTTATTTGCTTACAGTATTTTTCTTTATTTGGTTTCTAAATATGTTCGGATTAACCCCTCTTGGTGTTAATGTAACTAATAATATCGCCATTACAGCAGCCTTGGCTATTTTAACATATATTATTACAACTATAACAGCTAACAAAAATTATTGGGGCCACATCTTCTGGATGCCGGGAGTTCCTGTTCTAATGAAAATTATTTTAGCACCAATTGAATTATTGGGAACTCTAATAAAGCCTTTCTCTTTAACAGTTCGTCTATATGCAAATATGTTAGCTGGACACGTTGTTTTAATGAGCATCATAGCTATGATGTATACGTTTAACAATATGATAGGAAGTAGTTTATCATTTGTTTTAGCATTTGCATTATCGATTTTAGAAATTTTAGTTGCCGGATTACAGGCATATATTTTCACAATGTTAACAGCACTTTATTTTGGTGCTGCTAAAGAGGAACATCATCACGAGGATGCTCATCATTAATAACTGAATGTTTAATTAAATATATATACATTATGACAATTCCAAATTTAGTAGGAGCAGGTTTGATCGTTATTGGTGCTGGTTTAGGTATCGGTAAAATTGGTGGTTCAGCAATGGACGCTATCGCTCGTCAACCAGAAGCTTCTGGAAAAATTCAAACAGCTATGCTTATTGCAGCTGCATTGATTGAAGGTATTGGTTTCGCTGCATTTTTCGTAGGGAAATAAATAGTATTAACAATTGTTGCAACGGTTGGTTGCAACAATTGTTTTTAAACAATTAAAATTAAAAAAACATATAAATGGAACAATTATTAGGTGAGTTCTCTACAGGCTTATTTATATTACAAACAGTGTTATTTGTTTGTCTAGTTTTGTTATTGAAAAAATTTGCTTGGAAACCAATTTTAGATGCCGTTAACGAAAGAGAAGAAGGAATCAGAAATGCTTTACTTTCTGCTGAAAATGCTAAGAAAGAAATGCTAAATCTTCAATCTTCTAATGAAAAGTTAGTAGCAGAAGCAAGAGCAGAACGTGATGCGATGATGAAAGAAGCTCGTGAAATCAAAGAAAAAATGATTAACGATGCAAAATCAGAAGCTCAATTGCAAGGTGAGAAAATGATTGCTCAAGCAAAAGCGGCTATCGAAAGTGAAAAAAATGCAGCAATGGCTGAGTTGAAAAATCAAGTTTCAACCTTATCATTAGAAATTGCAGAAAAAGTATTAAGAGACGAATTGTCTAACAAAGAATCTCAAACCAAATTGGTTGTTCAACTGTTAGGTGACGCTAAATTAAATTAATCCGTATGTCAAGAGCTGCGATTAGATATGCGAAAGCAATAATAGAAAATGCTGTTTCCAACGGAAGAGCTGATGCGGTGAATCAAGACATGAACTTGATTTTAAGTACCGTAAGTTCGAACGAAGAGTTACAACATTTTTTAATCAGTCCGGTGGTAAAACCACAAGCAAAGTATACAGCCATTGCTGAAATTTTTGCTTCGGTTCAACCGGACACCAAAGGATTGTTTTTATTGCTTAAGGAAAACAAACGTTTTGAAATTTTAGCAGAAATTGCCAAACAATACAACGCTCAACACGATGTATTGAATGGAATTGAAGTAGCTAAAGTAACCACGGCTTTTCCTATAACTCCCAATTTAGAAGCGAAAGTTTTAGCTAAAATCAAAGAGTTTTCATCAAGTAAAATCACTTTAGAAAACATAGTAGATCCATCAATCATTGGAGGATTTATTTTACGAATAGGTGACCAACAATACAATGCATCTGTTGCCAACAGATTGCAAGAATTAAAGAGAGAGTTTAGTAATTAATATTCCAAAAAAGATATATCATAATGGCGGAAATTAAACCTGCTGAAATTTCAGCAATATTAAAAAAACAATTATCTGGTTTTGAATCAGGTGCATCGTTAGAAGAAGTAGGAACAGTACTTCAAGTAGGTGATGGTATTGCTCGTGTTTACGGCTTATCAAATGCTCAATACGGAGAGTTAGTACAATTCGACAACGGATTGGAAGCAATCGTATTAAACTTGGAGGAAGACAATGTTGGGGTAGTATTGTTAGGTCCTTCAACAGGGATTAAAGAAGGTTCTACTGTAAAAAGAACACAACGTATCGCTTCCCTAAAAGTAGGTGAGCAAATGGTAGGTCGTGTAGTAGATACTTTGGGAAATCCAATCGATGGAAAAGGACCCATCGGTGGAGATCTTTATGAAATGCCATTGGAAAGAAAAGCTCCGGGAGTAATTTTCCGTCAGCCGGTAACTGAACCATTGCAAACGGGTATCAAATCAATTGATGCAATGATTCCGGTAGGAAGAGGTCAACGTGAGTTGGTCATTGGTGACCGTCAAACAGGTAAAACTACGGTTTGTATCGATACCATTTTAAATCAAAAAGAATTTTATGATGCAGGTCAACCTGTGTTTTGTATTTACGTAGCCATTGGCCAAAAAGCGTCAACTGTTGCCGGAATTGCAAAAACATTAGAAGACAAAGGAGCAATGGCTTATACGATTATCGTAGCGGCAAATGCTTCCGATCCTGCACCAATGCAAGTATATGCTCCATTTGCCGGAGCAGCAATCGGAGAATATTTCCGTGATTCAGGACGTCCGGCTTTAATTATCTATGACGATTTGTCTAAACAAGCTGTTGCTTACCGTGAGGTTTCTCTTTTGTTAAGAAGACCACCGGGACGTGAGGCTTATCCTGGAGACGTTTTCTACCTTCACTCAAGATTGTTAGAAAGAGCTGCAAAAGTGATTGCAGATGATGATATCGCTAAAAACATGAACGATTTACCGGAATCTTTACGTCCAATCGTAAAAGGTGGAGGTTCATTAACAGCTTTACCAATTATCGAAACACAAGCAGGTGACGTTTCTGCGTATATTCCAACCAACGTAATTTCGATTACAGACGGTCAGATTTTCTTGGATGGTGATTTGTTTAACTCAGGGGTTCGTCCGGCAATTAACGTAGGTATTTCAGTATCTCGTGTTGGGGGTAACGCTCAGATTAAATCAATGAAAAAAGTTGCCGGTACATTAAAATTAGACCAAGCTCAATTCCGTGAATTGGAAGCGTTTGCAAAATTTGGTTCTGATTTGGATGCCGTTACTTTAAACGTAATTGAAAAAGGAAGAAGAAACGTTGAAATCTTAAAACAAGCGGTAAACGATCCTTATAAAGTAGAAGATCAAGTAGCTATTATTTATGCAGGATCTAAAAACTTATTGAGAAACGTACCAGTTGTGAAAGTAAAAGAATTCGAAAGAGACTTCTTAGAATACTTGAATAACAAGCATAAAGATACTTTGAATGCATTAAAAGCGGGTAAATTCACAGACGAAATTACTGATGTTTTAGACAATGCAGCAAAAGAAGTTTCAGCGAAATATAACTAAAAAGTATATTGTAGGTTGTATACTGTAAAATGCAAATAGCAAATTACAGTATACAACATACAATTTTACAGTATACAATTTATAAAAGATGGCAAACTTAAAGGAAATACGTAATAGAATTACTTCCGTTTCATCGACGATGCAAATCACATCGGCTATGAAAATGGTTTCTGCAGCTAAGCTAAAAAAGGCTCAAGATGCCATTACGGCAATGCGACCTTATGCCGAAAAGTTAACGGAGATTCTTCAAAGCTTAAGTGCTTCGATGGAAGGTGAAATAGGTGGAGCTTATACAACCCAACGCGAAGTAAAGAAAGTTTTAATTGTTGCCATTACCTCAAATAGAGGTTTGTGTGGTGCTTTTAATACCAACGTAATTAAGCAAACGAAAGTTTTAGTAGAGTCTTATCGTGGAAAACAAGTGGATGTTTTTGCTATTGGAAAAAAAGGAAATGACGTTTTACGTAAAACATGTACGATTGTTGATAATAAAAGTGAAGTTTTTGATCACTTGTCATTCGACAATGTTGCAGCAATTTCAGACCTTTTAGCGGCTAAATTCATTGCGGGTGATTACGATAAAATCGAAATTGTATATAACCAATTCAAAAATGCGGCAACACAAATCGTTCAAACAGAACAATTTTTGCCATTAGCACCCGTTGTTGGAGCTGCAGCAAATGCCTCTGATTATATTTTTGAACCATCCAAAGAAGAAATCGTGATGACTTTGATTCCAAAATCATTGAAAACTCAATTGTATAAATCAATTCGTGATTCTTTTGCTTCAGAGCACGGTGCCCGTATGACTGCAATGCACAAAGCAACAGATAACGCGACGGAATTGAGAAATCAATTGAAATTAACTTACAATAAAGCACGTCAAGCTGCAATTACGAACGAAATCTTAGAGATTGTTGGTGGAGCAGAAGCGTTGAAAGGATAAGTAAAACATACCTTTACATTAAAAAGAGTCAAACATTAGTTTGGCTTTTTTTATTAAATGTAAAAGCTAAACATTTTTTCGTTATATTTGAAATGCTAATCCATTTATTTCTAAGTACATGAAATTAACTCTACTCTCAATCACTCAACACTCAACACTCAACACTCAACACTCAACACTCAACACTCAAAAATTAAAGTTTGTTAAGTTATTTATTTTTACTTTCTTTTTAATGAATTATTTGATTCATGCACAACTACCCCAATCAAACCATTTTACGCCAGGTGGTTTAATGGATAATATTTTTGATAAAAGCGGAAACCAATATACATTCAATGATATTTTAATTAATACGCAAAGTACAGCAGAAAGTAGAGTAACTTTATTATCTTGTTCAAACAACTCCATTTTTAATTTGTATTTTGAAGAAGGAAGTGGTTGTGAAGATAATGCAGTTATTAATCATAATTTAAGGCGACAAGTTATTTGTAATGTGTTTGATGATTTATCTGCTTTTTTAACAACATCATCTTCTGCATTACAACCAACATCAACCACAAAAGTAAATATCTGGATTAGAAATATTGCTAATATACCAAACGTACCACCACAAGCATTAGGTTTAGCAAGTGGTTTTTATAATTTCCCAGCTAATGCTACTACAGGAGGAATAACGGACAATGAAATTTGGGAAACAATTCACAATGGAATAGATTCTTACACAAATGTTGTGAATCCTTTAATTACTGCTGGTAGTGGATCAAACTCTACTGGAATATTTTTTCATGGTTATATGGCTATTAACTTTGATGCATCAATTAATTGGAATTTAGACACTTCTGTATTTGCAAGTACAACAGAAAAAGATCTTTATACCGTAGTACTCCATGAAATAACTCACGCATTAGGTTTTAATAGTTTAATTGATGTTGATGGAAGTTCAAAATTTCCTGTCGATTTTAATTATTTTTCCCGATATGATTTGTTTTTAAAAAGCAATACAAATGTTCCTTTACTTTCTACAAATTCAACTGTAAATTTATATAATAATTCTTTCAATTCAACTTCATTATCTAGTACTATTTTACACCCAAATTGCACTATAAGCGGAAATGTCAATACAGGAAGTACTGTAAATACTACTGTTTGCAACAATGCAGTTAAATATTTTGGAGCGGTTTTTACTGTTCCTGTTTATACGCCAACTTGTTTCGAGAGCGGAAGTAGTTTAAGTCATTTTGAAGATGAACTCTATCCCAGTTGCAGCACTGCTTATGGTAATGATAGTTATTTTGTAATGAGTAATGCCAATGGAAATGGTGTAACAAAACGTTTTTTAAAACCAGAAGAGAGAAATGCTCTATGTGATTTAGGTTATGCTGTGAACACTATATACGGTGTAAGCGGTACAAAAATTAATGGGAATAATACTTTTTACGATTATGGAGGCTCAATGTGTGACGGTATAATAGTTGCAGGAATTAATGATGGAATTACTTATGGTGCAAATAATTCCGTCACTTATACTTTTTTTGGAAATACTAGTATATTTCCCAATATAAATATTTATAATATTTTGCTAAATGATCATAATGCAACTAGTTTTGAGGGTTTAGAGGATATTACAGGAAATTCTACTATATCAGTAACGTCTGGAAACTCTTCTACAGTTATAGAATTTAATAGCACTAGTGTTGGGTTACATTTATTGCGTTATGTACCTACTTACGGAGCACAAAAAGGAAATATAACATATATTTATGTCTATGTAATACCAAATTACCCTGAAGAATTATCCACTTGTGTTCCTTTACCAAATCCATGTGATTTAATTTTGAACGGTGATTTTGAACAAAATTCATCTGTACCAAATAACTGGTCGAATTTAAATTTGGCTTGTGGTTGGTGGGAAGATGGTATTTTTGGTCCGGATTATTTTCATATAGATTCACCAATTCAAACAGGAAGCCCCTCAATCCCTTGTAGTGGTGCGGGAAATCAAAACATTACAAATTTAAACAGTAAAGGTCATACTGGCTTTTTTGCTTTAAAAAATATTAATTCAAGTGAATTAAATGTATATGAAACAATTACTTCAAAATTATCTAATTCTTTAGAACCTAATACAGCCTATCAATTAAGTTTCAACATTTCTCTAGCAGAAATGACAAGTGCCAATCCAATTAAAGTACAAGCTTTTCTGAGTTCAGATTATATTCCAAGAGCATATCCATATAATCATGACATTAATAATGGTATATTTTTAGAAAATGCTACGTTTACCACCAATTCTGATAATAACCAGTGGGATACAGTTGTCTTCAATTTTACAACTAATAGTGGGGGCGAGCAGTATTTATATTTAGGCGGAGTTAATAATGTCCAATTTTCGACAAATCCTATTATCTCTTCTCCTTCAAATGGTTGTGCGTTCAATGAACTGAACGAAATTAGCGACAATTATATTTATTCCTATAACTTTATAGATAATGTCTCATTAATTCCAACAAATGATGCTAAATTTATACTTCCAGAGACAATGACATGTGCTTCTGAAAATATTGAGAATTTACACGCTTTTTTAAATGGAACACCTTTAGATGGTTACTTTTCAGGACTAGGCGTTTCAAATTCTATATCAACACCAGGAATTTATTCTTTTAATCCCGCTTTGGCTGGAGTAGGAACAATAGCAATTACCTATCATTATCAAAATAGCTCGGGTTGCCCTATTGCACTTATTAGAAACATATTAGTAACAGGTGCCGAAATTATTCCGCTATTTACTCCTGTTGATCCAATATGTATAGGCGCAGCCTACACTTTGCCAATACTATCAAATAATGGTTTTACTGGCACGTGGAGTCCTGATTTTAACAATCAGTCCACCACAACTTATACGTTTACACCTAATGCAAATTCTTGTGCAATCCCAACAACACTTACTGTAGCAGTAACAAATGAAAATGCCATATCACCAATTTTTATGAGTTTAGCCCCTGTTTGTATCGGAACTCCCTTTACCTTACCAACTCTTTCAAGTAATGGTTTTACAGGCACTTGGTCGCCAGAGATAAGCACTACTATTTCAACTCTATATATTTTTACACCAGATAATGGTCAATGTGCAACTCTTGCCCAAATGAACGTAGAAATAATTAACCCTGAAATCAATTTAGAAGGAAATTTAAATGTTTGCACAGGACAAAGTTCAACTTACAATTCCAACATTCATGGCGGTTTATGGTCTAGTTCTGATATTTCAATTGCAACAATAAATCCTGAATCAGGTGAACTTACAACTTTTAATACAGGTACAGTAACCTTAACATACACCCTTTCTAACTCTTGTTTATCATCGTCAAGTATTAATGTTAATATTATTGACCGAAATATAATCCCGGCGTTTAGTTTTCCTACAACTATTTGCAAAGGAACTACTCCACCAAGATTACCTGATATTTCTGATAATAATTTAAATGGTGTATGGGAACCACATCTTATTAATAATGTTCAATCAGGAAATTATACTTTTTTCGCAGAAAACAATTGTGTTGATCCATTTACAATAACCGTTACAGTAATTACAGGAGGTGAATTAATAGCAAACGATGATTATTTTTATTTACCTTATATACCAGAATCTCATTTATCTCCAAGTATTTTAAATAATGATTTATTTAATGGTGAACTAATTACTTCAAATTTTTTAGGGCTGACAATTCAATTAATTGGGGCGACTAATAATATTACAGTAAATTTTGATGGCACTTTAAATTTACCTCCAGATTTTGCACCTGGAACATATTCTTTTGATTACAAATTGAAAAATAGATGTTTACTTAGTGAACTTAAAAAAATAACACTTATCATTTTTGACGATGCACTAAATGCAAAAGAAAAATTTTTCGTAGATGTATGCTATAAACCGGATGCTTATATAACGGAACAAACCTTTTTAAATGATGTTTCTTTTGGCGAAATTCGTGCCACCTCAGAAAATGTGACTTTTAATAACATTAATGCTCCCGCAGGATTTTCAATTAATCCGGATGGCACTGTTAATGTACCTGCAAATGCTTTACCCGGTGATTATATTTTTACCTACACACTTTGCCCAAGTGGCAGCACAACGGGTTGTGTGAATGATATTATAGTAAGTTTTACTATTTATAACACCGTTCGAGCAGTAACAGATGTTTTTAATTTTGATACCAGTGGTAATTTTTTAGGCTCAAACCATGACGACCCTACCAGCTTCAACATATTAAAAAACGATGGCTATGCCGCTGATTGTGGGTTTTCTGCTCCTAATAGTTTTGTGGATGCTGATTTGGGTGAGAATATAGGTAATATCTTTATAAATTATATTAATAATACAGATTTATATTTTTATATTAATCCACTTAATGGTTCTGTATCGGGATCTGGCTCACCAGCAGGAACTTACCCTTTCACATATTATATTTCTGATGCTTTATACCCTAATGTTATCTCTACTTCTTATGGATGGATGCAAGTTTTAGACTCTTCAAGAATGATTAATAATAAGGATAAAACCTTAGAATATAATGCTATAATAATTGCTCCAAATCCTTTCAATAAATTATTTACTATTTATTTTGAAAACAATATTAAAGTTGGTAAAATAGAAGTTTTCGATATGCTTGGACAAAGAATTTATGAACATAATATTGAAAATTCTTTAAAAGTTGAAATTGATTTGTCAAATATTGCTAGCGGACCATATTTGGTGAAGATTTACGATGGAAAGCAATTTATAGATAAGTTAATTATAAAAAAATAAGTATTATGAGATGTTTTTTTATTTTTTTATTTTTAATTACAATTTCTAACTTTTTTGCACAAACGATAAATATTCCAGATTCAAATTTCAAGAATGTTTTAATTACTGCGGATAACGATGGAATTAATAATATTGCTAAGAATCTTGAAGGTCAATATTTTAAGATAGATTCTAACGATGATAATGAAATACAACTAATTGAAGCTCTTCAAGTTTCTTCTTTATCAATGAATAATAAAAATATTATAAATCTTGAAGGGTTGCAGTATTTTATTAATTTATCTGAATTATATTGTGGTAGTAACCCATTAACAAACTTACCTTTTTCAACATTAACACAAATAACAATTCTATTTATTCCAAATTGTGGTTTGTCAGCTATTGACTTGTCGAATTTAACTTCATTAAATTTTCTATATTGTCATGAAAATCAAATTAATACACTCGATTTAAGTGGTAATCATTTTTTGGATAAATTAATATGTAAAAATAATAATCTAACATTGATAAATATTAAAAACGGCATCAATCAAGATTTTAATTCTACATTCAACAACGACTGCTGGAAAACAGGCAACCCCAACCTAACCACTATTTGTGCCGATGAAAGTGAACTAGTTGCCGTACAAAATTTTCTTGATAACTGCGGTTCAGCTCAAGCTATAACAATTAATAGTAACTGCAATTTAAGTAACCAAGATTTTACAATAAACCAAATTGCAATTTACCCAAACCCTGTTAACGATGTTCTAAACATCAATTTAGAAAACAGTATCATTTCATCGGTTACAATTTTTAATACATTGGGTCAAAAAGTATATTTTAGCTATTCAACGACCAGCCAGATAGATGTTTCAAAACTGGAGGCCGGAGCTTATTTTTTAAAAGTGGATGGTTTAGAAGGTGAGTATTATGGTAGGTTTGTGAAGAAGTAAATGGATAGATAGTCAAATAAATAAATGACTTTTTTATCTTTGGCAAACTAGTTTTGTACCTATTAAAATGATTCAATTAAAAGAACTCACAACCAAAGCAGAAATGCTCAATCAATTACCTTTAATTCAGCAGTTGTATCCTGATTTTACAATACAGATTTATGAAGATTTGTTAGATGAAATGTTGCCAAACAATTATAAACAAGTCATTATTTTAGAAGATAATAAAAGCATTGGGTTATCCGGTTTTTGGGTGGGAACCAAATTATGGTGCGGAAAATATTTAGAACTCGATAACGTAATTGTACATCCCAATCATCGTTCTAGAGGCGTTGGTAAATTGCTAACGGAATATTTAAACAAAAAAGCTGTTGAAATGGGTTGTAAAGTGGTCGCTTTAGATGCTTATACCAATAATTTTCCTGCCCATAAATTTTATTACAACCATGGTTTTGTGCCAAAAGGGTTTCATTTCGTTAAATTTTTGGAAGAAAAATAATGAATAAATTACTAATCTTATTATTGTTCTTTCTTTTTAGCTGTGCTCCCAAAGAAGCATTCCAGCAAGAATTTCCTGTTGTGATTTCTAACTATTATTACTCAAACAATGGAAATAAAATTATTTTTATTGTCCAATTTGAAAAAGCAATTCCAGCGGAAATTCAACTTCAATCACTTTATTTCAGTAACCAAAAAACTGCAGTAGAAAAAATTTCCAATCAAAATTTCCAAGCCGTTTTTGTCAAACCTGATTTAATTTTTGATTCAAATCCAGAAAAAGAATATGGGAATGAACCACCTACTATTCAAAAATCTCAATTCAACTTAAAACCGACTGAAGCTGTTTTAGAATTTAAACAAGTTGGAAAAGTAAAGCACTATAAGTTTAGAGACGTAGTTGAAAGGGCTACAAATTAGCCAACTCAAATTTCAAAAAAAAGATTATTTATTATTCTATAGAATTTGTGAAACGTTGTAAAATAAGTAAAGCACAAAGTTTCTACTAAGATATTCAAAGAAATTTAAAACCAATGAATCAATCGCTTTACATTTTTTTAAACTAAATTTGAGCAATAAAACTAAAGAATTCTTTTGGGTATTTATAAATCACTTTTTAAACAAACGGCCATTTATGGGTTAGCAACTGTGCTTCCCAGAATGTTCAGTTTTATTTTAGTACCTCTTTACACCAATCCAGCTGTTTTAAACGTTCAGGAATATGGCGAAGTGTCTGTTATTTTTTCTTGGATGGTGTTGTTTAATGTGATTCTTGCTTACGGAATGGAAACCGCTTTTTTTCGTTTTTACAATAGTGATAATGATAAAAAATCGGTCATTGGAACAGCTACTGTTTCTATTTTTTGGACAACGATGGTTTTTTTAATTGGGTCACTTTTATTCAGAAATAAGATTGCCCAAATTACGCATATTGAGGTTGAATATATTACTTATACCATTTGGATTTTGGTGTTAGATGCTTTAGTAATTATTCCATTTTCTAAACTTAGGGCTTATCAACGACCCATTGCTTACGCGATGGTTAAAATTGGTAATGTGGTTGTAAATCTTGCTTTAAATCTTTTCTTTTTATTGTATTTACCTAAAATTGCCCTTTCAAATCCCGATGGGTTTTTGGCAAGTATCTATATTGAAAATTTTCAAATTGGCTATATTTTCGTCGCTCATGTAATTGCAAGTTTGTTAACTCTTATTGTTGTTTTGCCCAATTATATGCACATTCAATGGCATTTTGATTTCAAGTTGTGGAAACGAATGATGAACTATGCTCTTCCAATTTTGGTTGCCGGTATTGCATTTGCCATCAATGAAACATTCGACAGAATTTTACTTGATTATTTATTACCTAAAAATATCGCTAAAATTGACGTTGGAGCTTATTCTGCCTGTTATAAATTAGCCTTATTTATGACACTATTTGCCACAGCATTTCGTTTAGGAATTGAACCCTTTTTCTTTAGTCACGCCAATAATGAAGAAGCTCCAAAAACCTATGCAATGATTACCAAATATTTCATCATTTTTGGTTCGATTATTTTATTGGCTGTAATTGTATTTGCCGATCTTTTAAAAGTGCTTATTATTCGAGACGATTCCTATTGGGAAGCAATGAAAGTAGTTCCGTTGATTATTTTAGCCAATTTCTTTTTGGGAATTTATCATAATTTATCTGTTTGGTATAAATTGACTGATAAAACAAAAATGGGAGCCTATATTTCCATTGTTGGGGCAATAGTAACCCTAGTATTAAACTTTTTATTAATAGCAAATTATAGTTATGTGGGTTCAGCCATTGCAACTATTGCAGCTTATGGCAGCATGATGATAATATCTTATTATTTAGGGAATCGTTATTATCCTATACCCTATGATATGAAAAAAATCCTTCTTTATTTAGGCATTTCCATCTTGTTTTCAACCGTTTATTTTTATGGATTTAGAGAAAATTACTATATTGGAATTGGACTTTTATTACTTTTCGTTTATTTTGTATTTCAAAACGAAAAAAATACTATTTTACAACTATTGAAAAAAACAATTTAAATGCAAATTAACATTATTAATAACTCACAACATCCTTTGCCAAATTACGAGACAGTAGCTTCGGCAGGTATGGATTTAAGAGCAAACTTAACAGAATCAATTATACTAAAGTCGTTAGAACGAACTATTGTAAAAACCGGATTGTTTATCGAATTGCCAATTGGATATGAAGCACAAGTTCGTCCACGAAGCGGTTTAGCTGCAAAAAAAGGAATCACCGTTTTGAATTCTCCCGGAACAATTGATGCCGATTATCGTGGAGAAATAGGAGTGATTTTAGTAAATTTATCTAATGAGGATTTTGTCATTGAAAATGGTGAACGAGTGGCTCAATTGGTTATTGCCAAACATGAACGTGCCGAATGGATAGAAGTAACGGAATTATCTGAAACTTCCAGAGGCACTGGTGGTTTTGGTAGCACAGGAGTGAAATAAGCCCCTAACCCCCGAAGGGGGGAATTGGTAATGCTTGAAAAATTAAAAACCTATTGACCCCTAATAGGTATTCCCCCTCTGGGGGTTAGGGGGCTGATATATGAAAATAATAGTACCAATGGCCGGACGCGGCTCACGATTAAGACCACATACATTAACGGTTCCAAAACCATTAATCCCAATTGCTGGAAAACCAATTGTTCATCGATTAGTGGAAGACATTGCAGGTGTATTGAATCAACAAATTGAAGAAATAGCTTTTATCATTCATAAAGATTTTGGTAAACAAGTTGAAAAAGATTTAGTTTCTATTGCAGAAAAATTAGGAGCAAAAGGAACCATTTGCTACCAAAATGAGGCATTGGGAACTGCTCATGCCATCATGTGTGCGAAAGAAAGTATGTCAGGACCAATTGTTGTTGCCTATGCGGACACACTTTTTCGAGCTGAATTTACGTTAGACACTTCAGCAGATAGTGTTATTTGGGTAAAACAAGTGGAAGATCCAAGTGCATTTGGTGTTGTTCAGCTCAATAAACATAATCAAATTGTAGATTTTGTTGAAAAACCAAAGGAGTTTATCTCTGATTTAGCTATTATAGGAATATATTACTTTAAAAGTGGTGAAACTCTTCGCAAAGAATTACAATTTTTATTGGATAATAATGTAGTAAAGGGAGGCGAATATCAATTGACCGACGCGTTGGAAAACATGAAACAAAAAGGATTGAAATTTGTTCCCGGAAAAGTAGATGAGTGGATGGATTGTGGTAATAAAAATGTAACGGTAGAAACCAATACCAGAATGTTGAAATTTTTGCATCAGGATGGTGAAAAATTGATTTCAAAAGTATTAGTTTCTGAAAACTCAACCATCATTGAACCTTGTTTTATTGGGGATAATGTAGTGCTTAAAAACACCACAATAGGACCAAATGTGTCGTTAGGGACGGGTTGTAAAGTAGAAAATTCAACTATAAAAAATAGTTTGGTTCAAAATTTGACAGTAATAAAAAATGCAAACCTTGACAACGCCATGATTGGCAGTCATGTTTCATTTGATGGAAATTTTACCAGTATTAGTATCGGTGATTATTCTGTTTTAGAATAAAAATTTTTAATAAAGCGCTCGCTCTTCCTCTCTAAAGGAGAGGGGTTGTGGGTGAGGTATAATGAGAAAAAAACTATTTCATATCTTTCTTTTTGTTGGAATTTTATTCCAATATAACACTGCTTTTTCACAAGGAGAGCCTGAAGATATTGCATTAGATAATGATGAATTCCAAAATTCATTTTATGAATCTTTACGTGAAAAAGGAATTGAAAATTATGATAAAGCCATCAATGCGATGCAAAAATGTTTGCAATTACAACCTAATAATCCGGTTGTACATTTCGAATTAGGTAAAAATTATTTCTATCAAAAAGAATATACAAGTGCTTATAACAGTTTTGAAAAAGCAACTCAACTCGATCCTTCTAACCGATGGTATTGGGTTGGCCTATATGATGTGTCCTATGCCACCCGAAATTATGATAATGCGATTATCATTATCAAAAAACTGATTGAATTTAAAAAAGAATACAAAGAAGATTTAGTTTCGCTTTACATGTTTACACAACAGTATGATAAAGCATTGGAATTGATAAATGAGTTAACAGAAACGGTTGGTAAAACAGAAATCAGAGAACAATTCCTTGCCCAAATAATGACGGCAACAAAATACCAAGGAATTGAATCAGAGAAACTTTTAGAAGCTATCAAAAATAATCCGAAAGAAGAATCCAATTATGTCGCACTGATTTATTTATATTCAGAAAACAACCAAGAAGAAAAAGCATTGGAAATTGCTAAGTTGTTGGAAAAAGAAATTCCAAGTTCTGATTGGGCACAAGTAAGTTTGTTTAAATTCAATTTAGAAAACGAAGATGGAACTAATGCAGCATTGGCTATGCATAAGATTTTGAATAGTCCGAAAATCGATCAAAAAATAAAACATCGTGTTTTTAATGAATTTTTAATTTTTGCAAAAAATAATCCGGAATATACACTCGATTTGGAAAAAGCGATTCATTATTTTAAAGATGATAGAGAGGTAAAAGTGGCTAAAGAAGTTGGAAAATTTTACCAAAACAAACAAGATTGGCCTAACGCAGTGAAATATTATGAACTTTTTACTAATTCAAATCCTGAAGACCTTGAAAATATTCTTTTATTAATGAATGGATATGTTCATACCAATCAATTTAGCATTTTACTGAAAAAATCAGAATCTTATTTAGAATTATACCCGTTACAACCTGATTTTTATTATTATGCCGGATTAGCAAACAATCAATTAAAAAATTATAAAAAAGCAAAAGAGCAATTAGAAATAGGTTTAGACTATCTTATTGAAAATAAATCGTTAGAAGCAAATTTTTATTATCAATTAAGTGAAACCTACAATGGATTAGGTGATGTAAAGAAAAAAGAAAGTTATTTCATTAAAGCTGAAAAATTATTAAAAGAAAAAAAAGGATGAAGTATTTTCTAGTTTTATTTTTACTTGTACTTTCAACCGTTGGATGTAAATCAAAAAAAGGACTATTTGAAGGAAAAGCTACAAAAGATTTGGCAACGTTAAAAATTATTGAAAATCATTACGAACAAAATAATGATTATTCTACCGTTTATATTAGAGCAAATGCAAAATATAAAGACAGTAAACAATCCTTAGGTTTTTCTGCGGAAATTAAAATTCAAAAAGATGAAAAAATTTTAGTAAGTATACGTTTTCTAGGGATCACTATGGCAAAAGGACTAATTACACCCACTTTAGTGAAATATTATGAAAAAAACGGAAGCAATTATTTTGAAGGAGATTACACAACCTTAAGTAATTGGCTGGGTACTGATTTAGATTTTTATAAAGTTCAGAATATGTTTGTTGGACAAGCAATGGACGATTTACGAAAAGGAAAATACAGCAACACAATAGAAGACCGTTTTTATAAACTGGAAGATACAATTGATAAAATGAACAAAAAATCATTCTTTTTTGAATCTTCTAAATTTTTATTAAAGAAGCAGGAAATAGAGCAAGTGGCCAAAAACAGAAAACTTAAAGTTTCCTATCCTCATCATAAAGAATACAAAGAGGCTATTTTGCCATTAAATATTTTGATAGAAGCGTTACAAGACAATCAAAACAACACAATTTTGTTAGATTATAACACAGTTTCTTTTAACGAATCATTATCTTTTCCATATAGTGTTCCGGAAGGATATGATAGAATTTACATAGAAAATTAAATAGAAACAAATGACTAAGTCTTATTACACATTTCTTTTCCTACTTTCGATTTCCGGTTTATGGGCACAGCCTGGCACACAACAAAAACTGGAAGAAAGAAAGGCTCAATTGTTAGAAGAAATCAGAGCAAATGAACAAATACTTCAGGAAACTAAGAAGAAAGAAAAATCAGTTGTTGCGGTTATTCAACAGCAAAATGCAAAAATTCAATTGCGTGAAAAATTAATAAGCACTACAGAAAAACAAGCAAAATTACTGAATGATGATATTTATACGAATCAACTAAAAATAAACAAACTCAAAAAAGAGTTAGAGGTTTTAAAGGAAGATTACGCCAATATGATTGTAAAGTCTTATAAAAGCCGTTCAGAACGAAGCAGAGCAATGTTTTTACTTTCATCACAAAACTTTATGCAGGCTTACAAAAGAGTTCAATATATGAAGCAATATGCCGGTTATCGAAAAAGCCAAGGAGATGAAATTAAGATAAAATCGACAGAGTTAGCTGTTTATAACGAAAAATTAGCCGGACTGAAGATTGAAAAAATAAAAGTTATTCAAGAACAAGAAAAGGAAAAACAGGTATTGGTGAAGGAAAAAAAGGAACAAGAAGTTTTAGTTAATTCCATAAAAAAAGATAAAAAGAAAATTATTGCTGAGATCAAAAAGAAACAGCAGGAAGCAAATGAGATAGATAAAAAAATCCAGCGTTTTATTAGAGATGCTATTGCTGAGGAAAATAAAAAAACAGCCAAAAAAGCTGGCCCTAAAACGGTTTCTACCGGAACTTCAGCCACAAAAATTGTTTTAACGAAAGAAGGAAAAATAGAATCCGATAATTTTAAAGCGAACAAAGGCAAATTGCCGTGGCCAGTTGAAAAAGGATTTGTTTCTCAAAAGTTCGGCAACCAACCTCATCAAATTCAACCTAAACTAATTGTACACAGCAATGGGGTAGAAATTACAACAGAATCCGGTTCATCGGCTAGAGCCGTTTTTGCCGGGACAGTTTATTCTATTCAAATTTTGTCACCAATTAATACACTTGTGATGATTCAACACGGAGATTTTATAACCGTTTATCAAAACCTTAGTTCCGTTTCAGTTAAAAAAGGGGATAAAGTAAGTATTAAACAGACAATTGGTAAAATCCGAACAAATAATTCTACCGGAAAAACAGCTTTGAAATTTTCAGTCCTACAAAATGATACGTTCTTAAATCCTCAAAGTTGGATTTATAATATGTAAAAGTGAATGTCAAATTAAAAAAGCCAAACTTTTTATAAATCGTTTGGTTTTTTTTATTCTAAGCCAGTACTATAAAAACAAAGCTTTTAGTTCTGTTGCATCATGAGGTTTCATCTTGCCGGCTAAAACTAAACTCAATTGTTTTCGTCTTAACGCAGCTTCAAAACGTTGTTTTTCTAATTCTGTTTGTGGGTCTACTTGAGGAACGGCTGTTGGAGAACCGGTTTCATCAACAGCTACAAAAGTATAGATTGCTTCATTTGCTTTACTTTTAATCCCGGATTCTCTGTCTTCAATCCAAACATCTATAAAAATTTCCATAGAGGTATTAAAAGCTCTTGAAACTTTTGATTCTACAGTGACAACACTGCCCAATGGAATAGCTTTGTTAAAGGCTACGTGGTTTACGGAAGCCGTTACACAAATACGTCTTGAATGTCTTCTGGCAGTAATACTGGCAGCTCTATCCATACGGGCTAATAACTCGCCTCCAAAAAGATTGTTTAATGGATTTGTTTCACCCGGCAAAACGATGTCTGTTAATGTTGTAATAGAATCAGAAGGAAATTTTGGTTGCATACTTTATTTTTTTACAAAGGTAGAAAAACCAAAGTAAATCATTGAGAAAAGAGTAGGTATAAAAAAAAGCTTCAGTTAAGAAGCTTTAAGATTGATATTTTGAGCAAAGGGTTTATTTTTCTAGCTCTAAAACCAACATCCACGCGTCTTTATTATGCGTTTCTTTTATGGTTTGTAAAGCAGTTTTAGCTTCTTCTATTGTGGCATAGCTTCCATACAAAATGGGATATAAACCATGTTTATTTGGGGTAATTTTCTTGGCTTTGTAACCTAAATCCAATAAAGATTGGAGGGCTCTATCGGCATTGCTGATTTCTTTATAGGCACCGGCAACAATATGATATTGATTAGAATTACTTTCTTCCTCAACTGACAAAGTAACGGAAGGAATTGGGTTTTCAATAAAAAAAGTTGCTTGTTGAATTTTATTATCTACTTTTTGTTGAACAGCTTTTTCTACTAATAAGGTTTCATTTGCAATTTTCTTTTCATACCATTGGTTTCCGAAAAATCCTGCCATACCAATCCCAAAAGCAAAAACCGCAGCATATTTAATCCAAGAAGAAGTTCTTTTTTCAGGTGTGAAAAGAATGGGTGTTTTTTCTTCTAATTTTTCAACTTCTTTTTTATAAACTTCTCGTTTAATTTTTGGAGAGATAAAAGAGGTTAAACCAAAAGAATCTGTTGCATAATTTAAATTGTCAATTGGTTCAAAAACCAAGCTGTTTTCACTGTTTAGTGATAGTTTTCCAATATTTTTAAGTGTCAGTGCCTCGCTTTTTTGAATTGAAAATTTCCATGCGGTTATTTCTTCTTCAATCAAGGCAACAGCTTTTTCATAATCTATCTTTTCACAAAGTGATATGTGATTAGCTAGAAGACCATCATTGTTTTTCAAATGAAAATTAAATGACAATACTTTTTTAGGAGGATAAAATGTATTAGTATCCTGAACTAATTGAGCAGAACGGTTTTCAGTTAAAAAAGCACCAAATCCTGGTACCGTTACACATTGGTAGCGATACAATAATTGGGAAATGTGTTGTTCTATTCTCATCACAACAAAGAAAAAATATTCAACTCCCAAATCAAAATTTTACACTCAATTTTTATTAACAATTTACCAAAATTTGATAACTGTTTAATGGTCATAATATTAAATTTTGTTCTCTTTAAATTGAAATAGGTTTTAATCAATTTGGGAGAAAAAATTTAGCAAAAAAGCTTTTAAAACACACAAAAAATATGTTTCTTTGATTTTCATTTATACGCCATGACGACATCAGAATTATATTTTACGCTCGCCTTACTGCAAGCAGAAGGAGTAGGTGACATAGTTGCCAAAAAACTCATCAACCACTGTGGCTCTGCCGAAAAAGTGTTTGAAACCAAAAAGAATAGATTGTTATCCATTGACGGTATTGGTGAAATTTTATTAAAAAATCTTTCCGATAAAAGTGTTTTTAAGTTGGCTCAACAAGAAATCGACTTTGTTGAAAAAGAAAAAATAGCTTTTCATTCTTTTTTAGACGAAAAATATCCGGAGCGATTAAAACATTGTATTGATGGCCCTCCAATTATTTTTTCGTCGGGAAATATAGATTTGCGAGCTAAACGAATTATTAGCATAGTTGGTACGCGAAAAATAACAAGCTACGGAACAGAATTTTGCAAGAAACTTATTGAAGATTTAGCTCCATTAAATCCAGTTATTGTGAGTGGCTTTGCTTATGGTGTAGATATTATGGCTCACCAAGTTGCGATGGAACATAACCTGCAAACGATAGGTGTTTTAGCTCACGGACTAAACCAAGTATATCCCAAAACCCATAAAAAGTACATTTCAAAGATAGAACAAAATGGCGGATTTTTAACGGAATTTTGGAGCACTTCTAATCCTGAAAAAGAAAATTTTGTCAAAAGAAACCGAATTGTCGCAGGCATGTCAGAAGCAACTATTGTTATTGAAAGTGCCGATAGAGGAGGCTCCTTAATAACAGCTACGTTAGCCAATGATTATAACCGCGATGTTTTTGCAGTTCCCGGAAGAATTACTGACAAATACAGTCAGGGATGTAATAATTTAATTAAAACACAACGTGCACATTTGCTTTCCTCTGCAGCTGATTTAGTATACATTTTAAATTGGGAATTGGAGAATAAAAAGACTAAATCAATTCAAAAACAACTGTTTGTTTCATTGGAAAACGAAGAACAAAAAGTATATGATTATTTAGTTCAAAAAGGGAAAGAATTGATGGATATTATTGCTTTAGAATGTGAATTTCCAATCTATCAATTATCCTCCATTTTATTGAACATGGAGTTAAAAGGTGTTGTTCGGCCGTTACCCGGGAAATTGTTTGAAGCAATTTAATTATTGTACTTTTTCCCAAATGACCTCATATTTTGCATATTGACCGTTTTCAATTGACTCTAGTAGGTATATTTTAGGAAAGAGTTCGTTGATGTTTTGTTTGAATTCCATTTCTTCTTCCCGAGCTAATATTTCTTCAATGGTGACAATTTTATATTGTGAAACAACGGCTGCTTCAACGGTTTCAAATTTATTCTTCATTAATTCAAAAACAAAGATGTTTCGACACAAAATAAATCGCGTGACATTAACTTTTCGATGTCTTTTTTGGGTATAATTCAGTTTGATTTTTTTGACAGGAACTTTCGTAACAGGATATTGACAAGTTGCAGTTGCATCTTGGTTGAATAAAATATATACGGGTTGATTGCTTTGGCAAAAAACAGTTATACAGCCAAATAAAAACAACAGTAGTAAGATTTTTTTCATATTATAAAAATCCTAGTTTTTGTCTAACTCTTTTCAAAATACCGTCAGCAATCTTACTCGCTTTTTCAGCTCCCTCAGCTAATGCTTTGTCAATTTCAGGAAGATTGTTCATGTAATATTGATATTGTTCTCTTTCGGTTTTAAATCGATCAGAAATTAATTCATACAAAGCTTGTTTAGCATGTCCATATCCATAATTTCCTCTCAAGTAATTTGCGGTCATGTTTTTAATTTGTTCAGGGGTAGCAACTAATTTATAAATAGCAAAAACCTTGCAATTTTTTGGGTCTTTGGGTTCTTCTAGCGGTTTGCTGTCGGTTTCAATTGACATAATTTGTTTCCGTAAGGCTTTATCATCTAAAAAAATATTAATTATATTTCCCCGTGACTTACTCATTTTTTGCCCGTCAGTTCCAGGAATATACATGGTTTCTTCTTGAATTTTAGCATCGGGCAACACAAAGGTTTCACCCATTTGGTGGTTAAATCGTGAAGCTACATCTCGGGTGATTTCTAAGTGTTGTAATTGATCTTTTCCTACCGGAACGACTTCTGCATCATATAATAAAATATCAGCTGCCATGAGCATCGGATAAGAAAATAAACCAGCATTAACATCTTCCAGTCGGTCGGCTTTGTCCTTGAAAGAATGTGCCAGGGTTAATCGTTGGAATGGAAAAAAACAACTCAAATACCAAGACAATTCAGTTGTTTGAGGCACATCACTTTGACGATAAAAAACAACTTTATTGATGTCTAAACCGCAAGCTAACCAAGATGCTGCAACACTATACGTATTTTCGCGTAAAGATGAACCATCTTTTATTTGTGTAATAGAATGTAAATCAGCAATGAATAAAAAAGATTCATTTTCAGGCTGATTAGCCATCTCGATGGCCGGTAAAATAGCACCTAATAAATTACCCAAATGAGGAGTGCCTGTGGCTTGTATTCCGGTGAGTATTTTTGACATAATGCTTGGTATATATTCTGTAAAGTTCGCAAAGTTTTCTAAAAAGGTTGCAAAATTTAGAGGTTAAATATTTTTTGAAAAGAACAAAGTTAGTTATATGATTTAATATTTACATTGCTTTGCTTACATTTGGCTTCATGAAAATTTTTAAAATTCTATTTTGGTTGCTTTGGCGAGTGTGGTTTTATATCCTTATAGGAGTAATCATAGTTGTTCTTTTTCCTTTATTATTTGTTTCTATTTTGAAAGAATCATGGTATCCGTTCTTTTTTAGATTAGCTCAAGTGTGGGCTAGAGGAATTTTAATTGGAATGGGATTTTATACAAAAATAGTACAAGAACAAAAATTTAAAAAAGGGGAAAGCTATATGCTCGTGGCCAATCATTCCTCAATGGTGGATATTATGTTGATGTTGGTCGTTGCAAAAAACCCATTTGTTTTTGTGGGAAAAAAAGAACTTTCTAAGATTCCGTTGTTTGGGTTTTTCTACAAAAGAACTTGTATTTTAGTAGATAGAGAGAATTCAAAAAGCAGATTAGCGGTATATGAACGGGCTCAAAAAAGATTAAATCAAGGACTCAGTATTTGTATTTTCCCCGAGGGAATGGTACCCGAAGACGAATCCATTGTCTTGGCGGATTTTAAAGACGGAGCTTTTCGTTTGGCTATTGAACATCAAATTCCTATTGTGCCAATGTCTTTTTTAGACAATAAAAAAAGACTTTCTTACACAGTTTTTAGTGGTAGCCCCGGAATTATGCGAGTTAAAATGCACAAATTTATTTTAACCCAAGGGTTTACCGTTGATGACAAAAAAGCTATACGGGATAAAGCTTGGGATGTTATTTATAAAGAATTAGTAGCTTCTGAAAATGCAAAATAATTTTTCTTATTTTTCTTTGCTGACTTCACCATTAAAATTTTTCATCATGTTGTGATAAGTCTAAACCAATTATTTCAGACTCTTCAGAAACTCTTAACGGAATGATAAAATTAGTAATTTTATACAATGCTATTGAGCCAAAGAAAGTGAATCCTGCAACTAAAATTAAAGCCGCCATGTGATGGCCAAAAACTGACCAACCTCCGTGTAACAAACTTACATTTTCTCCTTCAGCAAAAATGGCGGTTAAAATCATTCCCATTATTCCTCCAACTCCATGACATGCAAAAACATCTAAAGTATCATCGATAGATTTTAATTTTTTCCAATAAAGCATTTTATTTGACACAATTGCGGCAATAAACCCAAAGAATATGCTTTGAGGAATACTAATAAATCCCGCAGCAGGAGTTATCGCCACCAACCCAACAACGGCTCCTACACATGCACCAAAAGCAGAAACTTTTCGTCCGTGAAGACGATCAAAGAAAATCCAAGTTAACATAGCAGAAGCTGATGCTACCGTAGTAGTAGCAAATGCCATAGCTGCTGTAGCATTAGCAGATAAGGCAGAACCGGCGTTAAATCCAAACCAACCAAACCATAACATTCCTGTTCCTAAAAGCACAAACGGAATATTGGTTGGAATATGATCGCTATTTTTACGTTTGCCAAGTACAAGAACACCAGCTAAAGCTGCAAAACCGGCACTCATGTGAACAACAGTTCCGCCCGCAAAGTCTTTCACTCCAAAATAGCTTCCCAACAGACCATTCGGGTGCCAAACCATATGACACAACGGTGTGTAAATAAACAGTGTAAACAGACAAATAAAAAGCAAATAAGAAATGAATCTAACTCTTTCAGCAAATGAACCGGTTATAATTGCCGGAGTTATAACGGCAAATTTCATTTGAAAAAGAGCAAATAAAATAAAAGGAATTGTAGAAGCCATTTTAGTATGTGGCAAAAGACCAACTTGATCAAAAAAGGCAAATTGGAAAGGATTTCCGAAAAGACCATAATGTTTTCCGGCAATACTAAATCCAATAGAATCACCATATGCTAAGCTAAACCCGACAATGACCCAAAGTAAGGTAACAACTCCCAAACAAATAAAACTTTGCAACATGGTGGAGATTACATTC
>Ga0208085_1000027_pt1 | contig 56665 bp, 49 predicted proteins | sample LakMenEpi21Jun10_FD_150721 | JGI IMG/M metagenome (GOLD analysis project Ga0208085, IMG submission 150721) | Freshwater microbial communities from Lake Mendota, WI - 21JUN2010 deep hole epilimnion (SPAdes) | ecosystem: Environmental > Aquatic > Freshwater > Lentic | place: Lake Mendota, Madison...
GCTCGGTGCTGCGGTCGTCGTGGTGCTGTTCGACGATGACTCCTCGCTGCTGCACGCAGCGGCACCGAGCGCAAGGACCGCAACAGCGGCGAGGGCGAGAAGGGGACGACGTGACAAGGTAAGGACCTCCTAGGGACAAATGCTTGGCTCAGTGTGCCGCCCGACGCCAGGTGCGCGCGGGGCACCGGTGACTGTAGCGATGTCATGTCGCGTGGTGGCGCATCCTCAACCCTCGAGCCGACGGAACCCTCGCCAGGCGAACCAACCGAGCAGGCCGATCATGGCGACGAGCGCCCCGACACCCGGCAACACAGCGTCAAGGGTCACCTCACCCACGAACCCCGATCGGGCCATGCCCAGCACCGCCGTGATGGGGTTCACCCGAGCCGCCCAGTACAGCCACGTCCCCTCCATCTGCGACAGCGGAACCAGTCCCACCGAAAGGAACATGGCCGAGAAGATACCGACCTGGATGAGTCCGCCCGATCGCTGGGTCCGGGTTCGGTACACCACCCCGAGGCCCCACAACCCCGCCGAGACCGCCACCCCCATGGCGGCCAGCAACAACACGGCGATGGCCAGCACCCCGCCGGGCACCGTCGCCCCGGTGAGCAGAACCGCACTCACGACGATCACCGTTGGCACGAACGCCCGCAGCGCGCTGTAACCGAGCGCACCAAGGATCAAGGCGAGGCGAGGGGAAGGGGCAAGGAGCAGCCGGTCAAAGAACCCGTTTTCAAGGTCTCGCCCCGCCCCGAACGCCGAACCGAACCCGGCGAACGAGGCGCCCTGGAGGACCGAGAAAGGTGCCACCCAGTTGAGAATGTTGTCGGTGGGGAACCCAGGAAGCAGTGTCACCGAACTGAACGCACCGCCGAAGGCAATGACGAAGAACAGTGGCATCACGATCATGGGGATGAACGTGGCAGGGATACGGACCGTGCCGAGCAGGGATCGGCGGATCAGCGCCAGCGCAACTGGGACCACACCTGCGGCGGGGCCGGCAGGCGGGGAAAGACCAGTGGACGTCGGAGACGGGGTCGTGGCGGTCACGGCATACGCACCCGACGTCGGAGCTGCACAGCGGCGAAACTCACCGTGACGATGGCGAACCCACACGCGATACCTACGGCCCGCAACACATCGTCAACGGCGAGATCTGAGATGACGAGATCCCGAGCGGCGTTCATCATCCACGTCAGTGGGTTACGTTCCGCCACCCACTGGAACCAGCCGGTCATGAGCGCTGTCGGGAAGAACGCCGAGGAGATGAACAGCAGCACGAACACCAACGGGAAGAAGTTCTGCACCGCCTCCTGAGAGCCTGTGCGCAACCCGATGCCGGCTGCGAACCCTCCGATACTGACGGCCAACAGCACGGCGACGACCACGAGTACGACGACCGCCACAGGGCCGCCCTCCACGCGGGCGCCGAACAGGGTGAACACGCCAATGAAGAACAGCGCCTGCACCACACCGAGCACCATCGCCCCACCGAGACGCCCCAAGAGGATGGCGGGACGAGCCACCGGGGACGACATGAGCCGGTCGAAAAACCCGTCCTGGATGTCGAGGGCGATGTCGGCCCCACCCACGATGCCTCCGAAGAGGACCCCTTGGATCAGCGTGGCCGGCAACAGGAACTGCAAAAAGGAATCCACCGGTGGGAACCCGGGAAGGTTCACCGTGCGGGACAGCGAGGCGGCGTTCACTGCTGCGATCAGCAGTGGGAACACCAGACCGGGAACCCAGGTGGCGGGCTGGCGGACGATGGACATCAACGCACGGCGGCCCATGGCCACCGTGGCCGGCACCAACGCCGTTGCCCGCCCCTGCGCCGGGGCTGTCATCACGCCTGCACCGGGAGCACTCACGAGGTGCCACCCCGTCTGCGCCGGCCACGGCGGCCCTCGGCGGCGGGCTCGGTGCCACCCTCGTCGTCTCCATCGGTGGTGGCCTCCTCGGCGCCTTCCAACCTCCGACCGGTGGCCTCGGCAAAGACGTCATCGAGACTTGGCTCATGGAGTTCCATGGCCTCGAGTTCCGCCCCGAGGTCATCGAGTACCCGCACCACGTCAGCCACGGCCCCAGCACCACCGTCGAGGCCCACGGCGATCGCTTCAGGGGTAGGGGCCGGTCGTTCCGCCCCGAAACGCCCGCTCAACACGGCCCGAGCCTCGTCTCGGTGCCCGGCGTCGACCCGCAGCACCAACGTCGGGGCGCCAACCTGGGCTTTGAGGGTCTGGGGGGTGCCCTCGCTCACGATCTTGCCGCGATCAATGATGGCGATCCGTCCGGCGAGTTGGTCAGCCTCCTCGAGGTACTGGGTGGTGAGCAGGACGGTCGTGCCGTTCTCGGCGTTGAGCGAACGCACCTCCTCCCACAGGGCAATCCGACTCATGGGATCGAGACCTGTGGTGGGTTCGTCGAGGAACAACACGGCCGGTGCGTGCACCAGCGACAGCGCCAGGTCGAGACGTCGGCGCATGCCGCCGGAGTAGCCGCCGACCCGGCGGTCACCCGCTGCGGTGAGCCCGACCCGCTCAAGCAACTCGGCCCCGCGTCGTTTGGCCTCGGTCCGTCCGATGCCGTGAAGGGTCGCCTGCAACCGCAGCAGTTCGTTCCCCGTCATCAACGGGTCGATGGCGGCATCCTGGAGTGCCACTCCGATGGAACGACGCACCAGGTCGGCGTCGGTCACGACGTCATGGCCGGCCACACGGGCCCAGCCGCCGGTAGGTCGCAGCAGGGTGGTGAGCATCCGCACCGTGGTGGATTTCCCGGCGCCGTTGGGCCCAAGGAACCCGAAGATCTCACCTTCGCGCACCTCAAGGTCGACCCCGTCGACAGCGACGAGGTCCCCGAAGGAACGGCGAAGGCCTGCGGCCTGAATGGGAAGGGACATCGTGGTCCTCCTGCCGGCACGCGCCGGCAACGAACGTCAGGGTAGGTCGTCGCGTGGGGCGCGGCCGGTGAAGGGCCAGCCCGGTGGGATCACGGACGGATCGAGTGGCGCGGGGAGCACCTGGTAGATCTCTTCTCCCGGGCGTGCCAGACGGAAGTCCCGGCGCGCCACCCGTTCGAGTTCGGCATCGGTGTCGAGCGCCTCGATCTGGGCGGCATTGGATTCGACGAGGCCGGTGAGGCGCTCGAGTTCCGCCTCGGCCGCACGGACCTCCCCTTCCCGTTCGAGATGCATACGCGCCGGACCGATCCCCAATGCGAGGATCCCGAGCACGACAACCGCAGTGAGGGCAACCGGCAGGTGTCGTCGCAGCCGCGAACCACCCGCCGAGCCGACATTCGTCGGCTCGCTGCGGCTCAGCCCTCCGTACCCCAGCAGCGCGCGTCGGGGCTTGACCGCCGGGTTGCGGCGGCCCGGGTCACGCCCGCGGACGTTCCCGGCCTTGGTCACCGGCCACCTCGTGGGGCGAGCGCAGCAATGCCCCGGTAGGCCGCGGTGTCACCGAGTTCGTCCTCGATGCGCAACAGGCGGTTGTACTTGGCCACCCGGTCGGACCGCGCCGGCGCACCGGTTTTGATCTGGCCACAGTTGGTGGCCACAGCTAGGTCGGCGATGGTGGTGTCCTCGCTCTCGCCGGACCGATGCGACATCACCGACGTGTACGCCCGGCTCGTCGCCAATTCGACGGTGTCGAGAGTCTCGGTCAGCGTGCCGATCTGGTTGACCTTGACCAGCACCGAGTTCGCTGCACCACGGGCGATGCCGTCGGCCAGCCGGATCGCGTTGGTGACGAACAGATCGTCGCCAACGAGCTGGACCCGGTTCCCGAGTGCAGCGGTCAACGCCACCCAGCCGTCCCAGTCCTCCTCGGCCATGCCGTCCTCAATGGAGACAAGCGGATACCGGTCCACGAGACCGGTGAGGTAACCAGCCATCTCGTCCTTGTCGAGACGCCGGCCTTCGCCCGCCAGGGTGTACACCCCGTCGGCAAAGAACTCCGTCGACGCAACATCAAGGGCGATGGCGATGTCATCGCCGGGGGTGCGGCCGGCGCGTTCGATGGCCTCGAGCAGGAGCTGGATGGCTTCCTCGTTCGAACCGAGGTTCGGGGCGAATCCGCCCTCGTCGCCAATGGCCGTGGCCAGACCACGCTCTGAGAGCACCGCCCGGAGAGCGTGATAGGTCTCCACCCCCCACTGCAGCGACTCGCTGAAGGACCCCGCCCCGACGGGCATGATCATGAACTCCTGGATGTCCACGTTGTTGTCGGCGTGCGCCCCTCCGTTGATGACGTTCATCATCGGCACGGGAAGCACGTGGGCGTTGGCCCCGCCCACGTAGCGGTACAAGGGCATCTCGATGCTGGCTGCGGCGGCCTTGGCTACGGCGAGGGACACCCCCAGCACGGCGTTGGCGCCAAGCCGCGACTTGTTGTCGGTCCCGTCAAGGTCCAACAACATGAGGTCGATGCCACGCTGGTCGAGTGCGTCAAGCCCGACGAGGACGTCACAGATCTCGCCCTGCACGTGCTCAACGGCCGCCGACACGCCCTTGCCACCCCACGCAGCGCCGCCGTCGCGCAACTCGTGGGCCTCGAACTGCCCCGTGGACGCACCCGAGGGGACGATGGCGCTCCCCACGTCCCCGGTCTCGACGTACACCTCAACCTCGACGGTCGGGTTGCCTCGGGAGTCGATCACCTGCCGGGCGTCGATGTGTTCGATGATGCTCACGTCTACTCGTTCCGCTCTCGTGGTCAGGTTCGAACCGCCACGTCCCGCCGGAACGCGCGCGGCCCAACCTCGTGATGAGGGTACCGTCGATTCTGCCACCGCAGGGCACACCCTCCGCGGATCATTGGCGGTCAGCCTCAATGCGCCGGAACGCTTCCGCTCGGGCCCGCGCCACCCGACGCAAGGCTGACTCAGGGTCGATCCCCTGCTGTCGGGCATGATCGACGATGTCGAGCAGCGCCATCCCGACCATGACCTCGGGGTCGGTGGGCTCGTCTGGGGGAGGTGCGGTCACACCGGTGGTGGCCTCCACCGACTCGGACTTGCGCAGCACCTTGGCGGCGTAGGCCAACGCCGGAAGTCCGACAGGGATCCCGTCAAAGACGCTGTCGCGGTTCTTCTCGTCCTTTTTGGCTCGCTCCCACGACCCGGCCAACTCTTCAGCGGTCGTCTCGGGGGTGTCTGCGAACACGTGGGGGTGACGGGCCACGAGCTTGTCGTGAATGCCGGCGGCGACGTCAGCGAGAGTGAACCGACCAGCCTCGGCCCCGAGGGTGGCGTGGAACAGCACCTGGAACAGGAGATCACCGAGTTCTTCTTCAAGGTGGTCGTAGGCGTCATCGACACTGGGGTCGTCGGGAGCACAGGCGTTGAGCACATCGAGCGCCTCGAGCACCTCATGGGCCTCCTCCAGCAGGTGCGGCCGCAACGATCCGTGGGTCTGGGCCCGGTCCCACGGACACGCCTGCCGCAGGGTGGCGACCAGCTCGGCGAGTCGAGCCATTTCCGCAGCCACCCCGGGGCGCAGAGGCGGGATCCACAACGAGGTCAGGTGATCGGGTTCCACCCGGTCGAGTTCGTGCCACACCACGTGACGGACCTGCTCGTCGGGTCCTCCGAGGCCTGACAGGACCACCACCTCGGGTGCCTCGTCCCCCTCCATGCTGCGATCCACGGCGTCCCCAACGGCGAGTTTCACCGCTTCGAGAACCTCAGGCCGGTCACACTGGGCCACCAGCAGCGCCCCCATGGAGCCGGCCGCCTCGAGATCGAAACGGTGACCGTCGACGATGCGTGCCCCCACGGCGACGGGGTCGACGCCGAGCCGCACCCAGGCCAGGTCCACGAAACTCAGTGCCGGGACGAGCACCACCTCGATGTCCTCGGTGGCGACAAGCAACTCAACGGTGCGTTCGGCGACCACCGGCGAGCCGGGAACGGCGTAGAGCACGCTGCGCTCCTCGATGGCCGCAGCCACCAGTCGCTCCACGATGGTCGTGTACACGTCCTCCATGTGCTCGGCGGTCTCGTACACCTCGTCGAACGAGTTGAACGCAAAGCGGCTGGCGAGGTGCGCCGCTGCAGGGTGACGCAAGGTCCGCACGAACCGGACAGGGTGCTGTTCAATGGCGGCGACGGCGGCGCCAGTCAGCAGGTCCTCGTCGGCCGGACCGAGGCCCACCACGACGACACGGGGGACGGCGCCGGGCGCCACCACCTCACTGCCCCTGGAGCAGGTCTGGGTCGAACGCGGGGAACAGATCCTGGGTGTTCCCCGGGGCAGGCGCAGCACCCGTGGGCGCCACCACGGCTGCCTGTTCGGCGTCCCAGGTGCCAAAGCGGGGGTTCACCACGACCGTGGTGCGACCGGCGGTCTCCACGACGATTTGGGTCAGGTCCTGTTCGTCAACCTGGGCGGCCTGCTCGAGCTCGGCTCGAATGTCCTCGGCGATGTCTTCATACGCCGGCACCCCTCGGGCGTCGAGGCGGATGAGGTGGAACCCGAACTGGGTGCGGACCACGGCGCTCACCGCGCCCACCTCGAGGGAGGCGAGGGCCGCCTCGAACTCGGGCACGAACGAGCCACCGAAGTTGCACCCCAGTGACCCGCCATCGCGGGCCGAGGCGGTGTCGTTGGACACCTCAGCGGCGACGGTCTCGAACGACTCCCCAGCGGCGAGACGGGCGGCGGCGGCTTCAGCACCGGCGAGCGCGGCGGCCTCCTGATCGGCGGTCGGTTCGCCACTCCCGGGGTCCGCCGGATCGAACGCCAACAGGATGTGGCTCGAGCAGGTGTAGTCCTCGAAACGGGCGGCGTCGGCCACAACCTGGTCGTAGGCCTCCCGGACGTCGTCGTCGGTGATGGACCCCGCCCGCTCACCGAGGGTGGCCACGAGCACTTCCTGGGCGGCGATGAGGTCAACAAGGGTGTCTGACAGCGAGACGGGGAGAGCCTGGGCCTCGGTGGCTTCGGCGAGGCGGCCAACGGCGTTGCTGCGGGCGCTCTCGGAGATCTCGGCACCCTCGGCGCTGACGGCCTCGACCAACAGACCGCTGTAGGCATGAAGGTTCAACAGCGTCACGGCGAGTTGACGCTCCTGGGCGGCGGCGGCCTCCCCTCCTGCTGCGATCCCCGACGTGTCGGCCCCCACCAGGGTGCCGGCAAGGGCCGGGTTGTCGATCAGGAAATCGATCTCGGCGGTGAGCTCGCTCACCGAGAGGCGACGATCGCCAACCTCGAGCGCACCGGCATCGAGCGGGGTTCCGCCATAGGCGCAACTAGTCGCCACGAGTGCGACCACGAGTGCGGTCACAACGGCACCGAGGCGGCGACGACGGGCAGGTCGGAAACGGCGGGACGTGAGGGGAGCGTTCAGGGAGGCCACAGGAGACCAAAGCGTACTAGGCGGGCAGGTCGTCAAGCAGGTCAGCCATGGCGTCAAGCAACTCTGCGGGCGCGGCATCAGGCGACGTGACGGGCAGCAGAAGTTGCGAGGTGGCCTGACGCCACGAGGCGTTGCGGTACAGCCGTTCCAGACGCGCCTGTTTCGACGCCCGCAACACCACCGGTTCGAGGCGTGCCATCCATCGTGGCCCCGAGATGGCCTCAGCCCGGGTCACGGCCACCTCTCGCACCCCGGTGCGCAACGCTGCGGCCCGCAACCGGGCGATGGCCAACAGGACCTGGGCGGCGGCGGGCACCGGACCGTACCGGTCGATCCACTCCCGTTCGATGTCATCGACCTCTGTCGCCGTGCGCACCGTGGCGAGTCGCCGGTACGCCTCAAGGCGAAGATCCTCCCGCTCCACGTAGGCGGTGGGCAGATGGGCGGCTACCGGCACCTCGACGGTGACCCCAGTCTCGTCGGGGGGCACCTCGCCCCGCAGTTCGGCGACCGCCTCGGACACCATCTCGCAGTACAGGTCGTACCCGACGGCGGCGATGTGCCCCGACTGCCCGGTCCCCAACAGGTTGCCCGCCCCGCGGATCTCAAGGTCCCGCATGGCGATACGGAATCCCGAGCCCAGCTCGGTCGCCTCGCCAATGGTGCGCAGCCGCTCGTGTGCCTCTTCAGTCAGGACCTGATCGGGGGGGTGGAACAGGTAGGCGTACGCCCGCTGGCCGGCCCGTCCGACCCGGCCGCGCAACTGGTGCAACTGTCCGAGTCCCAACCGGTCGGCGCGGTCCACCACGAGCGTGTTCACCGTCGGCATGTCGATGCCTGACTCGATGATGGTGGTGCACACCAACACGTCGTAGTTGCCCTCCCAGAAATCCACCACCACCTGTTCAAGGGAACCCTCGTCCATCTGGCCGTGGGCGACCGCCACCCGCGCCTCGGGCACCAGTTCACCAATGCCCGCCGCCACCCGGTCGATGTCCGCAATCCGGTTGTGCACGAAAAAGACCTGACCCTCGCGGAGCAGTTCGCGACGAATGGCCTCAGCCACCGCCCGGTCGTCGTAGGGCCCGACATAGGTGAGGATCGGTTGGCGATCCGTTGGCGGCGTCTGCAACAGCGTCAGGTCACGAATGCCTGTGAGGCCCATCTCGAGAGTTCGGGGAATGGGTGTGGCGGTGAGGGTCAGGACGTCCACGTCGGTCCGCAGCGTCTTGATGCGCTCCTTGTGACTGACGCCGAAGCGCTGCTCCTCGTCGACGACGAGCAGGCCAAGGTTGGCGAAACGGATGTCTTCACCCAACAGGCGGTGTGTACCGACCACCACGTCGACCTCGCCCGAGGCCATGCCGGCGAGCACGGCTCGCACCTGCGACGCGGTGAGGAACCGGCTCAACACCTCGACACGGATCGGGTAGCTGGCGAATCGGTCGGCGAAGGTCTGGTGATGTTGCTGGGCCAACAGCGTCGTGGGGACCAGCACCGCTGCCTGACGACCGTCCTGCACACATTTGAACACGGCCCGCAACGCCACCTCGGTCTTGCCGAACCCGACGTCGCCACAGACCAGTCGGTCCATGGGGTGGGCCTGTTCCATGTCGGCTTTGACCTCGGCGATGGCGGCGAGCTGGTCGGGGGTTTCGGTGAAGGGGAACGCCTCCTCGAACTCCCGTTGCCACTCGGTGTCCAGCGGGAATGCGTGCCCGGGGGTGTGCAGGCGGGTCTGGTACAGCACCACCAACTCCTGGGCGATCTCGGTCACCTCGGACCGGACCTTGGCCCGCGTGCGCTGCCACTCCCCTCCTCCGAGGCGGCTCAGTTTCGGGGCGTCGCCCGAACCCCACGGACGCACCAGATCCACCTGGTCGGTCGGGACGTACAACCGGTCGTCACCCCGGTACTCCAACAAGAGGTAGTCGCGCTCCACCCCGCCAATTGCCCGGGTCGCCATCCCCGCATAACGGGCCACCCCGTGATGGGCGTGCACGACGTGGGAACCGGGCACCAGATCGTCGAACACCACGGCACCCGTGCCCCGTCGGGTCCTCGGCCGGGCCCGACGGTGCGTGCGTCGACGACCAGTCAGTTCAGCCTCGGTGAGCACCGCCACCCCGACGGCGGTGAGGATGGCGCCTCGCTCGACACCAGCGACCACGACACGCACCCCCGCAACCGTGAAGTCAACGTCCCCGTCGTCGACAACCACGGCGTCGACACCGGCCGCAACCAGCAGCTCGGTCAGGCGGGCCGCCGACCCGGCCCCGTCGGCGGCCACCACAATGCGGTACCGCTCCCCCGACAACTGCCGCACCTGGTTGATAAGTCCCCCGGGGTCACCGTGGACCGCCGTCCAGCCGGTGGCGGCCACCGCCGGGGTGTCAGGCGACGGAGAGGCCGACGGCAGATTCCACACCGGCGCATCGGTCCCGGTGAGAAGCCGGTCGAACGGCAGGTGGAGTCGGGGCAGGTCCGGCGCGTCAGCATCACCTTGGGCGGGGACTCCCCACGTCCTCGCCAGGGTCTGGGCGAGGTCCGCCTCCTCGGCCAACAGGTCGGCGGCCCGGTCACGCATGCGGGCAGGATCGATCAGCAACACGAGACCATCGGCGCCGAGCAGGTCACCGACGACCACCTCGTCGTCAACGAGCCACGGCAACCATGACTCCATCCCGTCGAACAGCTGCCCCTCGGCCAGACGCTCCCAGTGCTCCGCCCCCCAACGTTCGCGCTCCACGAGAGCACCAGCGCGGGCCCGGACCGCATCGTCGGCCACCAACTCCCGGCAACCGAAGATCTCCACCGAGGCGAGGTCCGCACTTGAGCGCTGGTCGGCCACCGAGAACTCGGTGAGCCGGTCCACCTCGTCGCCCCACAGGTCGATACGCACCGGGACGTCGGCTGTGGACGGGAACACGTCCACGATCGAGCCACGCACCGCAACCTCCCCACGGTGCTCGACCTGATACTCCCGCCGGTACCCGCGAGCCACGAGGCCTTCCACGAGGGCAACCGGGTCAAGGTCGTCACCGACCCGCACCTCAATGGGCGCAAGGTCTGCCACCGGCCCGAGTCGCTGGATCAGGGAACGCACGGGTGCAACCACCACCGAAGGCACCCGATCCGGGGCGGTCAGCCGCCACAACGTGCGCAGGCGCCGACCCATCGCCTCAACGCCGGGACTCACCCGCTCGAAGGGCAACGTCTCCCACGCTGCGAAGTACTCCACCTCGTGGGGGCCCAGCCATACCGACAGGTCGTTGACCAGTCGCTCCGCCTCGGCCGACGTCGGAACCCCGACCAGCAGCGGCCGGCGATCACTGAGGTGGGCGAGCCGCGCCACGCTGAGCGCCCGCGCCGCTTCAGGAACCACCAGTGACGCCGAACGGGAACCGAGCACGTCGACCATGGCCGGGTCTGGGTCGAGGAGGCGGATGAGCCGGCGAAGGGCGCCGGAGGGATCTGAGGGGGTGCTCACTCCACGACAATCCCGTTGAACCGTTCGGCGGCCACGTCGGGGCCGTCGCTGGCGAGACACTCAAGGGCGTCGACCGCATGGGCGACGACGGCGTCGAGTAGACGGCGCTCGGCGGCCGGTACCCGTCGGAGAACGTGGTCGGCGCCCCGGGAGGGGTCGGGGGGCTTGCCGACCCCGATGCGGACCCGGATGAACTCGTCGGTGTGGCAGTGGGCGCGGATACTCCGCAACCCGTTGTGGCCGGCGAGCCCTCCACCCACCTTGACCCGAAGGCGTCCTGGTGGAAGGTCCAGTTCGTCGTGGACGACCACCAACCTGGTCGGGTCGTCGATGCCGTGACGGCGCATGAGTGGACCCACCGCCAGGCCGGACTCGTTCATGTACGTCGTGGGTTCGGCCACGACCACCCTCGAGGTCCCCACCCTGACCTCATCGGCCAGCACGGGGACACCCTTGACGGGTCGGAGCCGGCCACCGAAACGGTCGACGAAGGCTTCCACCGCATCAAATCCGACGTTGTGCCGGGTACCGACGTAGTCCCGGCCGGGGTTGCCCAGACCAACGACCAGCAGGTCGGCGGGAGTACCGCGCCGCTCAGTGTTGCGACTGCGCCTGACGCCCACCTCAGTCCGACTCAGTCGGCGTCGCCGCCTCCGGCTGCAGCGGCGAGGTCTTCCTCGGTGGCTTCGCCAGAGGCGATGCGGGCGGCTCGGGCCTCCTCCTGCTGCATGATCACCGTCGAACGCGTCGGGCTGCCCATGGCCACGGGTTCGTCGGTGTCGATGGGAGTGGTGACCCCGTCCGGCAGAGGAAGTTCTCCGACGGTGAGGCTGGTCCCGATCTCAAGGCCTGAGATGTCACCTTCGATCTGGTTGGGGATGCCACCGGGTCGGGCGAGCACGGTGAGGGTGTACATGATCTGGTCCACCATGCCCTTGCGGTGCTCGAGTGCCTCGGAGCGACCTGACAGGACGATCGGCACGTCGACGGAGAGCGGCTTGTCGGGGTCGATACGCAGGAAGTCCACGTGGATCACGTCACGGCGCACCGGGTGACGCTGGAGTTCGGTGACGATCGACAGGTAGGTCGAGCCATCGATGTCGAGTTCGATGAGGGCGTTCTGGCCGGCATCGGTGGACAGCGCACGGCGAAGGTCGGGCCACGGCACGGTGACCGCAACGGCCTCCGACTCGAGGCCGTACACCACCCCGGGGACCTGCCCCTCGGTGCGCACTCGACGGGACGGGCCGGTGCCGATGGCACGGCCGGTGGTGGCCGTCAGGCTGATGTCGGTGGTCTTCACTGCAGGACTCTCCTGATGGTGGCCGGTGGGCCGGATCTCGAACAGGCCCGGGGACGCCCGGACCTCCGGCGGTGACGCCGACGGGCAATCCTACCGGTCAGAGGGCGCCGAGGGAAAAGCGACGCCGGTTCCCCTGCGGGCGTCAGCTCTGGTTGGCCCCGCCGAAGATCTCGCTGACCGAGGTGTCCTCGAACACGGCGTCGATGGCGTCGGCGACCACACCGGCGACCGAGAGGACTTCGATCTTGTCCAACGGCAGGTCGGCGGGCATGGTCAGCGTGTCGGTCACAAATAGCCGGGAGATCGATGATGCCCGGATGCGATCCATGGCCGGCCCGGAGAAGACCCCGTGGGTACAGGCCGCCACCACCTCCGCCGCACCCTTGTCCCGCAGCTGGTCGGCGGCGGCCACGATGGTTCCGGCGGTGTCGATCATGTCGTCAATGAGCACACATGTCCGCCCATCGACCTCACCGACCACGTCGAGGGCCTCCACGGTGTTCTTGACCCCCTTCAGGCGGCGCTTGTGCACGATGGCGAGATCGGCGTGGAGCTGGTTGGCGTAGCGCTCGGCCACCTTCACCCGTCCGGCGTCGGGCGAGACCACCACGAGGTCACCCTCAAGGGCAGCGAGTCGCTCCACGAGCACCGGCATGGCCGTGAGGTGGTCAACGGGGCCGTCGAAAAAGCCCTGGATCTGTCCGGAGTGCAGATCGATGCTGATGAGCCGGTCCGCTCCCGCAGCGGCGAACATGTCGGCGATCAATTTGGCGGTGATGGGTTCGCGACCCTCGGACTTGCGGTCCTGACGGGCATAGCCGAACGCCGGGCACACCACGGTGATCCGTTTCGCCGACGCCCGCTTGGCGGCGTCGACCATGATGAGTTGTTCCATGATGGCGTCGTTGACCGACATGCCGGGCACCGTGCCGTGACTCTGGATGATGAACACATCGGTGCCTCGCACCGATTCCCCGAAACGGCAGTGGAGTTCACCATTGGCGAACTCGGCGATGTTGGCGTCCCCGAGGGGCTCACCGAGTCGCTCGGCGATCGCCTCGGCGAGCGGCAGATTGGATCGACCCGACACGAGGTGCAGTCGCTTCTTGCTGACGAGTTCCATCAGTCCCTCTCCCCGGCAGGGGTCCAGCCCCCCGTTCCGCCCGGCGGCGGCAAGTCTGTCACGCCGCCGTCCCGGGCCCGAACCACCCGCTGGCCTCTCACCGCCCGCCAGGGTCGATCACCACGAACGACCCGGTTCGGGTCCCATTGGCGAGCGCCGCACCGGCGTTGAGCACCACGTAGGGGCCAACGACGCAGCCGTCCCCAATGGTGGCGTCGGTGCCGTTGGCATACGACACCGTCACGTCCGACCCCACCGAACAGTCCGTGAGCCTCACGTCGGGTCCAATCTCGGTACCGCTCCCCACCACACACCGGCCCTGGAGCATCGTGCCGGGAAACAGGGTGACGTCTCCGGCGAGTTGCACCGTGGTGTCGACGTAGGTGGTGGCGGGATCGACCATCGTGACCCCGGCGCGCATCAGCGCGTCGTTGGTGCGTCGCCGCAGTTCGGCTTCAGCCGCAGCGAGTTGGAACCGGTCGTTGACGCCCTGGGTTTCGGCGGCGTCGGGAGCGGTCACCGCTCCGACGAGGTAGCCGGCCTCAGCGAGAACTTCCACGACATCGGTCAGGTAGTACTCGCCCTGGGCGTTCTGGGGCTCGAGGCGACGCAACGCCGGGGCGAGCTCGGCGAGACGGAGGCAGTAGATGGAGGTGTTCACCTCACCGATGGTCAACTCTCCGACGCTGGCATCGGCGTGTTCGACGATGCGCCTCACCGCGCCATCGGGTCCACGCACCACCCGGCCGTACCCGGTCGGGTCGTCGGGGACGGCGGTGAGAACCGTGCAGGCCGCCCCGCTTTCGCGGTGGTGATTGACGAGGCTGGCAATGGTGGACGGTCGCAGCAGCGGGGTGTCACCGGGGAGGATGATCACGTCGCCGTCGCCGTCGAGTTCCTCGTCGCTGAACGACGTGAGGCCAACCCGCACCGCGTCCCCCGTCCCGCGCTGCACCGCCTGTTCGACGAAGTCGAGGCGCACCGAGGCGTCCTGTTCGCGGAGCTTTTCGGTGACCCGCTCGGCCTCGTGCCCCACCACGACCACGGCGCGACCCGTATCGCAGTCGGCGAGCGCGTCGAGCACGTAGACCAACATTGCCCGACCGCACAGCAGGTGGAGCGGCTTGGGTCGAGCGGAGCGCATGCGGGTCCCCTCACCGGCAGCGAGCACAATCGCTGACAGCGGCCGGTCACCCATGCCATGTTTCTAGCGCGTCGCGCCGCCGAGTCGGCGACGACTCGTCCCGGTGACGCACGTGCCGCCTCGGCGACCCCGGTAGGGTGGGAGCACCTTCGGGGGTGATGTAATCGGCAGCATGCGAGGTTTTGGTCCTCGACGTAGGGGTTCGAGTCCTCTCCCCCGAACCACACCCGGCCCGCTGCGGGGCCCGGGTTGTGAGCGGTCGTCACAGCGACCGGTCCGGGCCAGCGGGTTGCGGCGAGCCCCGTTTCGCACCGAGGTGGCCCATGTGGGTAGGGTGACGCCCTCATGGGATCGCTAATCAAGAAGCGCCGGAAGCGGATGCGGAAAAAGAAGCACCGCAAGATGCTCCGACGCACACGCTTCCAACGCCGCGCTCAAGGCAAGTAGCCCGACGCTGCTCCCCGACGCTGCGCGTCCGGGGATGGTTCAGCCGTCGGTGCCAGCCGGGTGCCAACCTGCAGGCACGGTCCGCACCACCACCCTGCCCGGGCCCGGGTAGTCGCCGCGCACGAACCACGTCGAGCCACTCCCCGCCAGCAACGGCACCTCACCGGTCGCTTCCGCCAGTTCGTCGCGCCACACCCCCAGGCGCGGTTCGACGACCAGAGCCGCCGGTTCAAGGTCGTTGGGGCCCTCGGCGCTCGGACCGCCCATCTCGTCCCACGCGGCGTACACCGCCGGGGTCGAGCACCCAAAAGGTGGGGTGAGCAGCGTGAGGGTCTCCTCGCGGTAATCGAGCGGGTCGACCACCTCGCCAATCCCCGAGACCCTTGCCCGGCCGCCAACGACACAAAAAGGCACATCCGCACCAAGCCCGGCCGCCTCGTCGAGGTCGGTCCGTCCCGCCCAGCGCAGCACCGCAGCAGCGTCAGCGGACCCGCCGCCGAGACCCGCTCCAGCAGGGATGCGTTTACGCAGGGTGACGCGAGCGTTCACCTCGGCCACGTCAAGGGCCCGCACCACCAGGTTGTCGGCGCCGACTGGCACGGTGTCGAACCCCCCAACGGAACCATCGGGCTCGGCGGGACTCACGGTGACCGACGTGCGCTCGTCTGGCCCGCAGAGTTCAAGTTCGACGACGTCGACGAGATCCACGGTGACCATCTCGGCGTCGATGAGGTGATAGCCGTCGCTGCGGCGCCCGGTGATGCGCAGCGCCAGAGTCACCTTGGCGGGAGCGGCGAGCAGCACCATGACCCGACGCTACCGGCCTGGGACACAGGCGTCGGCCAGACGCCCCCACGCCACCACGTCGAGTTCCTCGGGGCGCTGAGACGGCTCGATGCCCGCCGCAGCGAAGGCTCCTTCGGGCACCACCCCGGCGAGTGACCGGCGGAGCATCTTGCGGCGCTGGTTGAACGCGGCGCGCACCAGTGAGAACAGGACTTCGGGGTCGGCGTCGGTGCGCGGCCGGGGTCGACGACGCACCTCCACGATGACGGACTCGACCCGCGGTCGGGGCACAAATACCGTGGCGGGAATCCGTGCCACCACTGCCGCATCGGCCCAGTAGGCCAACTTCACCGACGGAATTCCGTAGGCCGCCGACCCTGCAGCCGCCGCCAGTCGCTCACCGACCTCCCGCTGCACCATGACGACCATGCGACCGATCTGGGGGGCTGTGTCGAGCAGGTGCAGCACCAGGGTGGCCGCCACGTTGTAGGGCAGGTTCGCCACGAGCACCCACGCCCCACCGGGGTCGAGCACCTCGGCCCAGTCCACCTCGAGGGCGTCTGCAGCCACAATCCGCACCTGTTCACGCACTTCGGCGGCGACCAGGACCTCGTCGAGAACGGGCAGTAGTCGGTTGTCGGCCTCAACGGCCACCACCTTGGCGCCGGTCTCGCACAGGGCGAGCGTCAGCGACCCGAGACCCGGTCCGATCTCGACGACCTGGTCGTCAGCCCCCAGCGAGGCCAGTCGAACGATTCGACGCACCGTGTTGGGGTCCGCCACGAAGTTCTGGCCGAACCCTCGACGGGGGTCAATGCCGTGTGCGGTGAGCAGTTCGTTGACCCGTCGGGGTGAGAGCGTCACGGACCAACCATCTCCACGCCCCCGACACTAGGGCCGTCACCGGTGATGGGGGGTACGGCTCAGGGGTAACCGACGGCGGCGAGGCAACCCCACGCCGAGTACCCGACCGGGCCGAGGCCGTTGTAGCCGAGGGTGGCGATGCGGTTGGCCACGATGATCTGCTGCTCCCGGGTGGCCTGTCCGGCCTTGGGGGCGAACTCACCGCCGCCCCAGCCGAGCCACGTCTGGTTGTAGATCCCAAGACCACCGGTCCAGGTCCCGTAAGGGAAGTGGGCCCAGTTGCCGGCCGTCTCGCAGTAGGCCATGCGGTCCCAGTACGAATCCGGGGCGACCGGCGGGCCGGCAAGGCGTTCCCACCGGGCACGCTCCTCCGCTGCTGCCCGCTCGGGGTTGGCCTGGGTCTCTGCGGCGGCGAGCGCCTCGAAGTACGCGACCTGCTCAGCGGTGAACTCGACGACCACCGGTGCGGGGGGAGCAGCGGGGAGCGGGGCCTCGGTGGTGGGAGGTGCGGTGGTCGGCGGGGCGGTGACGGGCACGGTAGTGGTCGACTCCGCCGGGGCCGCAACGAGGGCGGCGGCGGGTTCGGCGGTCTGGGCGGCGACGAGGTCAACCACCGTGTCGACCATGCGGTCCACGAGCGGCACCGTGGTGGCGGACTCGGCGACGGCACGGCCATCGGGGAAGTCAGAAGCGTTCACCACCATCACGACCGGGGTGGCCAGCGAGATCACGGCGAGACCGCTGAGGAAGAGTCGACTCCGCAGGGGGGTCGACGCGGTGCGGGATGTGTCTGAGGGGGTGAGGGACGCCGAGCGGCCCTTTCCTGATTTCGACATGACGACAACGCTAAGCAGTTTCGTAACGCGTTCGCAACCTTTGTCATCTCACCGTCATGGTCTGTGGCGGGCCGACCACGGGAAAAGCCCCGTATTGCAGGCGATTCGCCGAACTTCGGAAATCGAAGAAATTACGTCGTTGTCACTCCTAGAACCCTCCAGATGGTCCCAGTCACTCCCCGAGGCCGAACACGGAGATGGCATTGCGGGTCGTCTGGTGGGCCAGCTGATTGACCTCCACACCACGGACCTCAGCCACCACCGCCCCGACGTGAGGCACCCACGCCGGCTGGTTCCGCTTCCCCCGGTGCGGAACCGGTGCCAGGAACGGGCTGTCCGTCTCCACCAGCAAGCGGTCCGCCGGGCACAGGGTGGCCGCCTGGCGCACCTCTGGTGCGCTGGGGAACGTCACGATGCCACTGAACGAGAGGTAGGCCCCCAGATCCAGGCAACGTTGCGCCTCGTCGGGCCCGCCGGTGAAACAGTGCATCACCACCGGTGTCGCCCCGGCCTCGCTCCCAAGGATGTCAAAGGTGTCAGCCCACGCCTCCCTGCTGTGGACCACCACCGGGAGTCCCCGATCCACGGCCAGTGCGATCTGGGCGGCGAACACCTCCCGCTGGGTCTCGCGGGGCGAGTGGTCGTAGTGGTAGTCGAGGCCGCACTCACCAATGGCCACCACCCCCGGCGACGACACGAGCGACTCGAGGCCCCCGAGGCCCCCTGAGGCATCGTGGGGGTGGACGCCGACGGTCGCCCACACCCCCTCGTGGACCGCTGCCACATCGATGGCTTGCTGGGATGAGGCCACATCGGTGCCCACATTCACGAGGTGCACCACCCCTGCGGCCCGTGCCTCGGCGATGACCGAAGCGGGATCGGCGTCCGGGTCGATGTGACAGTGACTGTCAACCCAGCGGGCACCGGTCACGGTCAACCCTCAACACTGAGACGGGGAAACAGCGGATCCCCCTTGACCACCGTCAGACCACCGGGGTAGCCACCCCAGTTGGCGGCAGCGGGGAGTCGTTGGTCGTCGGGGCGACCCGACAGCCCGATCCGACGCCAGATCTCCGCACAGGTCTGTGGGATCGCCGGTGTGGCCAGGACGGCCACGATGCGCAGCACCTCAAGGGCGTCGCCGAGCACGGCGTCAAGCTCGGGGCCGGGAGACATCTTCCACGGCTCGTTGGCCTCGAGGTAGGCGTTGGCATCCCGGACGAGCGACCACGTGGCCTCAAGGGCCAGCGACGGTGCGACGCTGTCCCAGTGGCGACTGGTCTCAGCAAGGACGCGGCTCGCCTGAGCGGCAAGCGGACTCCCCGCCGCGGGGGCAGGCCCGACGCCTCCGCACGCCTTGTTCACGACCGTGGCCACCCGGCTCAGCAGGTTGCCAAGGTTGTTGGCAAGGTCCGTGTTGTACCTCGTGACCATCCCCTCAATCGAGAAGTCACCGTCAGGGCCGAACGGCTGGTCGCGCAGGAACTGGTAGCGGAACCCGTCCACTCCGAAGGTCTCGACGAGATCGGCGGGAAAGATCTGGTTCAGACCGGTCTTGGCCATCTTGGCCCCGCCGACGAGCAGATAGCCGTGGACGTGGATGTTGGCGGGGGGTTCCTCCCCGGCGGCGAGGAGCATGGCCGGCCAGTACACACAGTGGAACCGCAGGATGTCCTTGCCGATCAGATGGTGAACGTGGGGCCACCAGGTGTCGAAGCGGTTCCGGTCGGCGCCGTACCCGATGGCGGTGGCGTAGTTGATGAGGGCGTCGTACCAGACGTAGAAGACTTGGTTCGGATCCCACGGCACCGGGACGCCCCAGTCGATGGATGTGCGCGAGATCGAGATGTCCTCAAGTCCCTGACGGATGATCCCGAGTGCCTCGTTGCGCTTGCCCACCGGCGTCACCGCCCCCGGGTGGGCCTCGTACCAGTCGAGTAGCGGCTGGGTGAACGCAGAGAGTTTGAAGAACCAGTTCTCTTCCTCAAGGTGCTCCACGGGACGATTGTGAACCGGGCAGCACTCGCCCTCCACGAGATCGGCGGGGGCGTAGTAGGCCTCACAAGAGACGCAGTACAACCCCGAATAGGTGTTCTTGTAGATGTAGCCGTTGTCGTAGATGCGCTGCAGCAGGGCACACACCGCAGCCTCATGACGATCCTCAGTAGTGCGGATGTAGTCGTCGTAGGAGATGTCCAACATGTCCCACACCGCCCGGAAGCGCTCCGACGTCCGATCCGCCCACTCCTGGGGGGTGCAATTGTTCGCTTCGGCAGCACGCAGGACCTTGAGTCCGTGTTCGTCGGTCCCGGTGAGGAAGAAGGTGTCGTCACCGTTGAGCCGGTGCCAGCGGGCGAGGGCGTCGGCGGTGACCGTGGTGTAGGCGTGACCGATGTGGGGGACGTCGTTCACGTAGTAGATGGGTGTGGTGACGTAGAACGGCGGCACGCCCCGCACACTACCGACGCTTCAGTCCTGCGCGGTACCTGACCCGTCGGGGTCTTCGGCACGGGGCGTCACGGCGAGGTCGTACACCCGGCGTCTCGGCGCGCCGGTGGCTGCCGCCACAGCGTCCACGGCATCCCGCGTCGACATGCCATCAGCCCGCCGCTCTGCGAGAGCAGCGAGGATTCCGGCGTCTGTGGGACCGTCGGGCTCAGCAGCGCCTTCGAGCACCACCACGTACTCCCCTCGTGGTGCGACGGCGGCGAGGTGATCCACAGCTCCCCCCAGCGTGCCTCGCCACACCTCCTCGTGCAGCTTGGTCAGTTCCCGGCACAGCGCCACCCTGCGGTCCGGGCCGCAAACCTGTGCCAGGTCCGAGATCGTGCGCACCACCCGGTGCGGAGCCTCAAGAAGAACCACCGTCCGCCGCTCGCCAGCCACCTCCACCAGTCGGTCGTGGCGATCACCACCACGTCGGGGAAGGAAACCTTCGAACACGAATCTGCTGGTGGGCAGTCCGCTCTGCACCAGTGCGGCCACCGGCGAACTCGGCCCGGGGACCTGTTCCACCCGAAGGCCCTCCGCAATCATCGCTGCAACCAGTCGCTCCCCGGGATCAGCGACGCCCGGCGTCCCGGCATCGGTGACGAGCGCGACACGTTCCCCTCGTCGCACGGCGGCGACGAGGTCGGCGACCATGAACCGCTCCGTGTGGTCGTTGACCACCGCCAGACGCCTGGCCCGGACCCCGGCGAACTCGAGCAACCGGCCCGTGCGGCGAGTGTCCTCACACGCCACGAGGTCGGCATCGGCAAGTGCACTGACCGCCCGTGGCGAGAGATCCCCGAGGTTTCCGATAGGGGTGGCAACGACGATGAGCGCCCCCGGGCCGTTGGGCGGGGCGCCACCGTCACCCACCGCGCACCTCAAGACAGTCACCGGGGCCGACCCCCCAACGGGTGAACGCCCCGGCCGGGGCCTCCACCACCATGCGCCCCCTGAGACGCGGACGGGTGAGCCGGTTGGGACTCAGGGTCAACACCTCGATCACCTCGAGATTCTCGGTGCAGATGGCCACGTCGATGGGGAATCGCATCCCGAGCGTGTGCACCGACCGGGTTGCGGGAAACAGCATGGCGCCATCGCAACGATCACGACCGAGCAGCCCGCGGCCGCGACGCCAGGCCGTGTCGGCCACCTCGAGTGTGGCGAGCACCCGATCGTCGCTGACCAGCCACGCCATGATGGGATCTCACACGTTGAATCGGATCTCGAGGACGTCGCCGTCAGCCACCTCGTAATCCTTGCCTTCGACCCTGAGCCTGCCGGCCTCACGGGATTTGGACCACGAACCGAGTTCCAGGAGGTCCTCACAAGCAATCACTTCGGCCCGGATGAACCCCCGCTCGAAATCAGAGTGGATGACCCCCGCACACCGAGGGGCTCGCGACCCGGCCCGGAAGGTCCAGGCCCGCGACTCCTTCTCCCCGGTAGTGAAGAACGTTCGCAGCCCCAACAGGTGGTAGGCGGTTCGCACGAACCGCGGCAATGCCCCCTCACCGAGACCGAGCGCCTCGAGCATCTCGGCGCGGTCATCGGGTGGCAACTGGGCGGCCTCAGCCTCGAGCTGAACACACATCCCGATCGCCTCACCGAACTCGCCGAGTTCGGTTTGCACCGGCCCAACCACCCCGGACAGGTCGTCGAGCTGATCCTCGCCGACGTTCACCACCGCCAGAACAGGCTTGTTGGTGAGCAGGAAGAACGGGCCCAACACCTCTCGCACCGAGGCGCTCAACCCGCCCCGATAGACCGGTGTTCCTTCAGCGAGCACGACCTGGGCGGCGTCGAGCGCAGCGAGTTCGGCCGCCACCGCCGGATCGTTCTTGGCCGCCTTGCGACGCTTGTCGGCGTGCCGTTCAACCGACTCGAGGTCGGCGAGACTGAGTTCGGTCTCGAGCACCCGGAGCGTGTCGGCAGCATCGGTCGGGCCTGGAACGTCAGGATCCTCAAAGGCCCGCAGGACGTACACGACGGCGTCGACCTCGCGGATGTCGGCGAGGAAACGGTTACCGAGACCTTCACCCTTGCTGGCCCCCTCGACGAGCCCGCCGATGTCGACGAACTGCACCGCAGCGGGGACCACCGACCGACTGTTGCTCAGTGCGGCCAGCGCGTCGAGCCGCGGGTCTGGGACCTTGGCCATACCCACATTGGCCTCAGTCGTGGCAAAGGCGTAGGGGGCAGCGAGCGCGCTCCCGCCCGAGAGGGCGTTGTACAGCGACGACTTTCCTGCATTGGGAAGACCAACGAATCCGAATCGCTCCATTGCGTCGCAGCCTAACGGCAGCCGTGGGACTGTCGTGATGGCCCGCTCACAGGTAGGGTCATTGCATGTCCAAGCGCACATCGAAGCAACGCTCCAAGGGCCGGACCTCCAAGGCCAACCACGGTCGCAAGCCCAACCGCGGCCGCGGCTGATCTGACTGCGGGATCCCATGCCGTCACGTCCGTCCACCGAACTCGTCGCCCTCCCCAACCCTCACCCCCACCGGGACTACGAGGTTCGGTGCGAGACCCCGGAACTGACCTGCATCTGCCCGGTCACGGGCCAACCCGACTTCGGGGTGGTTGAGATCACCTACGTTCCGGGCGACTCGATTGTGGAACTGAAGTCCCTCAAGCTCTATCTGTGGAGTTTCCGGGATGAGGGCCACTACCACGAGGACGTCACCAACCGGATCCTCGACGACCTCGTCGCCGCCATTACCCCGCGCCGCATGGAGGTGGTCACCCGCTGGAACGTCCGGGGCGGGGTTGTCACCACGGTCACGGCCACCCATGGCTGACTGACGTGCTCGACCACGTCTTCACCGACGCCATCGGTGCGCTTCGGGACGCGCTCGAGTCGGCCCTTCTCGAACGTCAGGCATTCGAAGAACGCTTCAGTGCCGACGTACTCCTCGGTGACCTGACATGGGCCACGAGTTACAGCCTCCCGGGCGAAGGACTTCCACCGCGGGTCCAGGCCGACATCACGCTCAGTTGGCCGACGTGGGCGCAGACGGCCTGGCGGAACTGGTACGTGGGCGAGGACTACGACGAGCCGCCCCGCATTGACGTCGAGGTGGTGGTGAGGGTCCAGCGCCTCGCCGAGGTGCCCGACCCCCAACGCCTGCTGGCCGCACTCCCCCGCCACAGCCCGGTCCTGGGGGACCACCGATTGGAGCGATCCGCCCCGACGGTGGAGACCACCTTCAGCGACCCGTCGACCAACGGGGACCCAGCCGAAGGGGACGGAGGGGCCAGGCCTGATCGACTGGGCACCGCCGAGCACGCCATCGAGGTCTCCTACGAGGGACAATACGAGTTCGACGAGGCCGTACTCGCCGACGGCTCGCTTCTCGATGAGCATTTCGCCGCCATGGGCGGATGGATCAGCGCCACGCTCGTCGCCGTGGGTGACCTCGCATGGAACTTCCTTCCGCCGGTCGACGATCTTCCGTTCGACCGCAACGACTAGGAGACGGTCATGGCCGAGTCACCACTGGTGGTGGAACGCCACGAGGCGGTTGCGGTGGTGACGATGCATCGGCCCCACCGACGCAACGCCCTCAACGCTGAACTCCACGACGTGCTCGTGGACGCCGTTGCCGCCCTCGACGCTGACGTGTCAGTGCGGGCCATCGTGCTGACCGGCGCCGACCCCGCCTTCTGCGCCGGCCTTGATCTGGGCGCTCTTGCGGCCGGGGAGCGGGTCGGCAACTTCCGACCCGGCCAGCGGGGGCCGTTCGCCGAGCGGACCACCCCGCTCATCGGCGCCATCAACGGCCCCGCCGTGACCGGCGGACTCGAGTTGGCGCTTGCCTGTGACCTGTTGATCGCGTCGGATCGCGCCTCGTTCGCCGACACCCATGGCCGGGTAGGACTACTCCCGGGATGGGGACTGTCCGTGCTGCTCCCACGTGCGGTGGGCCTCGGTCGTGCCCGCTACATGAGCCTGACCGGCAACTATGTCGATGCCCGGACCGCTGCGAGTTGGGGCTTGGTCACCGAGGTGGTCGACCACGAGCACCTGTTGGCCCGGGCGATCGCCATCGGCACCGACATCGCCGGCACAGACCCCGAGGTTGCCGCCGCCCTGCTCGATCTGTACGACCAGACCTCAGCGGGGACTCTGGGCGAGGCATGGGCCGCCGAGGCGGCCGCTTTCCGTAACTGGTGGACCATCCGCATGGGCGGAGGGAACGTTCCTGCCCCTCCCGCCGAGGTCATCGATCGCGGCCGCAACCAGATGCGGCGCTGACCTAAAACGAGGTTGGTGGCGGGGCGAGATCCTCGAAATCGGGGTCTCGCTTGTCGGCCTTGGCCGAGAAACTCTCGATCATGTCGGCGGGATGGAACATCCCGGCCTGCCAGGTGGCGATGTGGTTCAACGAGTCGGCGACGCTGTGGTCGCGGGCGTAGTTGATCATCTCCTTTGATCCCCACACGGCGAGAGGACTCTTGGCGGCGATCTCGTGGGCGATGTCGAGCACCCCGGCGACGAGGTCCTCGTGGGTGTCGTAGACCTCGTTGACGAGACCGACTTCCCGGGCCCGTTGCGCACCGAGTCGGTTGCCGCGGTACGCCATCTCTCGGGCGACACCGTCAGGGATGATCTTGGGGAGTCGCTGCAGTGTCCCCACGTCGGCGGTCATGCCGAGGTTGATCTCCTGGATGACGAAGAACGCATCGGCACTGCAGTAGCGAAGATCGCAGGCGCTGATCATGTCCACCGCCCCGCCGATGCACCCTCCCTGGATGGCAGCGAGCACCGGCATGCGAGCCTGTTCGAGCGCAGTGAAGGAGTCCTGCAACATCAACACGGTCTGACGCAGCCGGGCCCGGACGCGTCCCTCTTCGCGACGCCCCCCGGACGCAGCGTCGCCTCCGGTGAGGTCGCCACCCCCTCCTGTGAACACGGCGAGGTCCATCCCGGCGCTGAAATGCCGCCCCGTCGAGGACAGCACGATCACCCGGGTCTCGCCCGCTGCGTCGAGCTCGCGGACGATGGCGGGCAACTCGGACCAAAAGGCCCGGGTCATGGTGTTGAGCTCGTCCGGTCTCGACAGACGAAGGTGTGCCACACCCCCGTCGTGCTCAACCTCGAAACACGTCGGGGTCACGGGACACCTCTTTCTGGTCGGGGGTTGGGGCGGGTCAGGCCCCGGCGGCGGCGCGGTCGGCGGTCACGGCGTCAAAGGTCAGGTACTCATCGGACGTGTCGGCCCAGTCCTCGAACTGGATGACCCCGATCTCGGTGAACCGCTTGCGCAGCCAGCCGCTGTTGGCGTCGAGCAGTCCGAGCTTCTTGCAGTTCGGAACGATCTTGGAGAACAGCATCTGCTGGAAGACCTGCTGTTCCGGCGGAAGTTCCAACAGGAGCTTCATGACCTTCTTCTTGTCCACGCCCATGCGATCCCACACCTCCTGTTGGAGGAACCGGTCGCGCATGCGCACGGCGGCCTCAAAGGCGAACTCCTGGCGTTCCTGCATCTCGGCGTCGGACAGTTCGGCGTAGTACTCCTTGAGGCTGAGGACACCGAACGCCACGTGGCGGGCCTCGTCGCTCATGACGTAACGCAACAGCTGCTTGAGGAGGGGCTCCTCGGTCATCATGTGCATGAAACCGAAGGCGGCGAGTGCGAGACCCTCCACCATGATCTGCATGCCGAGGTAGGTCATGTCCCAACGGCTGTCACTGATGATGTCGTCGAGCAGCAGCTTGAGGTGGGCGTTGATCGGGTAGTAACCGGTCAGTTTGGTGTCGAGGTACTTGGCGAACACCTCGACGTGACGGGCCTCGTCGACGACCTGGGTGGCGGCGTAGTACTTGGCGTCGATCCACGGCACGGTCTCCACGATCTTGGCGGTGCACAGCAGCGCACCCTGCTCGCCGTGCATGAACTGGCTGAGACGCCAGTTCAACGACTCGAGGCCGAGTTGCTCCCACTCCTTGTCACCGAACTTCGCGAACGGTGAGCCGGGGGCGGTGGCCATTGCTGCCAGCGGGCCGGCTGCGGCGGCGCCGTCCTGCATGGCCATGAGCACCTTGGTGGGATCCACCTCGATCGACCAGTCAAGATCGGTCTCGCCATTCCACTGGGAGGTCTTGGCCTTCTCGTAGAGCTTGTTGAGCGCCGGACGGGCACCCTTTTCGTAGTCCCAGGTGAAGATGGCGTCAGCGTTGTCACTCACGCTGTGAATCAGCTCGTTGGTGTCCGTGTTGGACACCTCCATGATGGCCTCAAGGTCGTTGATGTCGGCCCGGCCGAGGATGTCAGCGTCATTGCGGAACTCGGTGGTGTCAGTCATGGTTGTTCTCCTGTCCTGCGGGTGCTCGGTTGGTTCGATCGTTTTCGGATGGGAATTCTCAGGTCGATTCGGTGGGGACGACGGTGCCGACAACCCGTCCGATGAGCTGCTGCCACTCGGCGGCATCGGGTTGGGTTGCGCCGATGGCTCCGAACAGCACCATGCCGAGGCCGACGGCATGGGCGAAGTGCACGATGGCGGTGGTGTCGAGGTCGGCGGCCACGAGACCCGCAGCCTTACCTTGGTCGATGAGATGGGCGAGATGGCTCGCTCGCAGCGCGAGCGCCTCCTGCAACCACAACGCAACCTCAGGGTCGCGTCGCGCTGCAGCGAAGGCTTCGAGCAGCAGGGCCCGATTCAGCGCCTCGCCCTGGCCAATGAGTTGATTGCCCACCATGGCGAGCACGTCAACGACGCGGCCGGTGCCGTCAGCCTGGGCGAACAAGCGGTCGAGTTCATCGGTTCCTGACGCGGCGATGGCCTCAGCCAGCAGTTCAGCCTTGCCAGAGAACCGGGAGTAGATGGCGCCGGTGCTCAGACCTGCCCGCCGGGCGATCTCGGACACCCCGGCTCCGTCGTAGCCACGCTCGGCGAACACCTCAATCGCGGCACGCACCAGGCGACTCGCCGTGTCCTCACCCGCGGCGGCGCCCAGGTCGGCGTGGGTTGTCTCAACGACGGAGGCGGTCGATTCGGTCATCAGCCCGTGATAATAACGGTCATTATCCCGCTGTCAACCCTCGGCCGAGCAGCATCGACCAGCCCGGATCAGATCAGGTCTGTGAGCGGGACCAACGGGCGGGCACCGAGGTGGGAAATCACCTCGGCGGCAGCAATGCCGCCGAGCCGGGCGCACTCAGCGAGTGGCTTGCCATGCACCAAGCCGAAAAGGAAACCGGCGGCGTAGAGATCCCCCGCCCCCGTGGTGTCGAGCACCTCATCGACCGCAGCAGCGGGGACCGCCACGGTCCCACCGCCGCCACTCACCACCACCGACCCCTGTTCGCTGCGGGTCAAACACGCCAGCTCCACCATCCCCCCGACCGCCTCGACGGCCGCATCGAACGACCCCTCTCCGACGAGAGCGGCGATCTCGACCTCATTGGCGAAGAGGATGTCGACGCGCGCCGAGACGAGCTCGATGAACTCGTCTCGGTGCCGCTCGACGCAGAAGGGATCGGACAGAGTGAACGCCACCTTGCGACCCGCCATCCTGGCCACGTCCATGGCTCGCAGGATCGCCGCTTTTGCCCCGGGGGCGTCCCACAGGTAGCCCTCCACGTAGAGCACCGCCGAACTCACGACGAGATCCTCATCGATGTCGTCGGGTCCGATCTCCGCCGACACCCCGAGGAACGTGTTGAGCGTCCGCTGGGCGTCAGGGGTGACCAGCACCATGCACCGCGCTGTAGCCGGTGACCCCGCCGGGGCGGGAACCACGCCGTAGTGGACCCCTGCGCTTCGCAGGTCGTGGGCGAAAACCTCACCGAGTTGGTCGGTGGCAACCTTGCCGATGAACGCCGGGCGACCGCCGAAACTGGCGATCCCCGCTGCGGTGTTGGCCGCCGACCCACCCGAGACCTCGATACCGGGCCCCATGGCTGCGTAGAGGGCGTGGGCGGCAGCGTCATCCACCAACTGCATCGTGCCCTTGACCAGACCGTGTTGGTCAAGGAACTCATCACTGGCCTGCGCCAGCACGTCCACGATGGCATTTCCCACACACAACACGTCGTAGGGCGCGTTGGCCACAGGACTACCTGACACGAGAGGGTTGTCGTTGCTCACCATGGCTGCCGAGGCTACTCCCACCGCCCACGCGCTCCCGGCGCAACTGCGACGTCGGACCCCGTACGCTGACACCTGTGAGCACCGACCCGTACCGACTCGACCGACGCGCCGTCCCCCGGCACTACGACCTGATCATCGAGCCCGATGCAGCAGCCGGCACGTTCACCGGCACCGTGACCATCGACCTCGATGTGGTGACCCCGTGTGATGCACTGGTGTGCAACGCCGCCGATCTGGAGCTCGCCGCCGCCTGGGTGGTGACCCCCGCAGGGCAGCGCCACGACGCGACAGTGAGCGTCGACACCGAAGCCGAACGGATCACCGTTGATCCCGGTGCCACGCTCCACCCCGGCCCACACCAGTTACACCTCTCCTTCAGCGGCCGCCTCGACGGCCGGCTACGAGGGGTGTACCGGTCCAGCTGGAACGATGAGGCGGGCGACGCCCAGCACCTGGTGGTCACCCAGTTCGAACCGACCGACGCCCGACGGGCGTTTCCTTGTTGGGACGAGCCGGCGTTCAAGGCCACGTTTGGGATCACCCTGATCGTCCCCAACGGGCACGTCGCCGTGTCCAACGCCGCTGAGATCGATCGCCAACCCCACACGGGAACGAACGACGACACCGACAAGGTGGTGGTCCGGTTCGCCGACACCATGGTGATGTCGACCTACCTCGTGGCCTTCGTCGTCGGACCCCTCGACATCACCGAAGCCACCGATGCCGGAGGCGTACCGGTTCGGATCGTGCACCGGCCAGGCATGGCCCACCTCGCCAACTACGGCCGGGAAGTGGCTGCGTTCTGCCTCGACTACTTCGCCGAGTACTACGCCATCCCCTACCCCGGCGACAAGCTCGACCTCGTGGCTATCCCCGACTTCGCCTTCGGGGCGATGGAGAACCTCGGCTGTGTCACCTTCCGCGAGGTGCTGCTACTCGTCGACCCCGACGAGGCGACCCAGCCGGAACTTCAAAACGTCACCGATGTGATCGCCCACGAACTTGCTCACATGTGGTTCGGCGACCTCGTCACCATGGATTGGTGGGAGGGGATCTGGCTGAACGAGGCATTCGCAACGTTCATGGAGATGGCCGCCACCGATGCATTCCGACCGGACTGGGACCGGTGGACGAGTTTCGGGGTGGCTCGCACCGCGGCGTTCGACGTGGACGCGCTCCGCGGGACACGACCGGTGGAGTTTCCCGTCGTATCCCCCGACGAAGCCGAAGCCATGTTCGACATCCTCACCTACGAAAAGGGCGCTGCGGTGCTGCGGATGCTGGAGCAGTGGCTCGGCCCCGATGGTTTCCGAGCCGGCATCCGGCGGTACCTGTCCCAGCACGCCTACGCCAACACCCAGACGTCGGACCTGTGGGATGCGCTTGAGGCGAGCACGGGAATGCCGGTCCGCCAGATCGCGGAATCGTGGATCCTCCAGGGCGGTTTCCCTCTCGTCACCGTCGATCTCGTCGACGAAGGCCGAACCCTGCGTCTCGGCCAGGAACCGTTCGGCTACGCCGGCGATCTTGGCGAAGGCAAACCCGACACGACGGCGCCGCAGCGGCGTTGGCAGGTCCCGGTACTCGTCACGCAGTCCGGCGGCGGTGCACTCACCGTCGAACGCGAACTCATCACCGAGTCCAGCCTCGACGTGCAACTCGTCGAACCCGCCCGTTGGGTCGTTGCCAACACCCAGGGCACCGGCTTTTACCGCGTGGCGTACGCACCAGACCTCCTGGACGCTCTTGTGGCCCGCGCCGCCGACGAGTTATCGCCGCTGGAGCGGTACGGGATCGTCGACGACGCCTGGGCGGCAGTCCTCGCCGATCGCATGGGCATCGTCGACATCCTCCGACTGCTTCCACACTTCACCGTGGAGGAGGACCTCACGGTCTGGCAGCGGATCGTTGGGGTCATTGACGCGATTGACCGTCTGGTCACCGGTGAGGACCCGGTGGCACGTTGGCAGACGATGGTTGCTGAGCTTGTCGGCCCCGCATTCGAGCGACTGGGAACGACGCCACGAAACGGCGACGACGACCGGTCCCGCCAGTTGCGCGGCACCCTGTTCACCGCGTTGGGCACCATCGCAGCGGATCCCGCCACCCGCATCCTTGCCACCGACCTGCTTACGGCGGCCACCGACGACCCCTCGGCGGTTGATCCGGCCATGACCGCCGCCGCCATTGCGGTCGTCGCGCACACCGGAGGCCGCGAGGTCTACGAGGACTTCGTCAGGCGGGTTGAGGCGGCGCCCACCCCCCAGGACGAGATGCGACTACTCACTGCGCTCGCCGACTTCCAGGAACCTGCATTGCTCGACGAAACGATGGCGATGTGTCTCGACGGCCGGGTCCGGACCCAAAATGCGCCCTACCTGCTGAGACGCACCATGGCGAACACGTCGTGCGGCGATCGGGCATGGGCCTTTGTGTCAACCCACTGGGACGCAATCAACGACACGTTCCCGACGAACTCGATCGCCCGCATGCTCGAAGGGATCCGGTACCTCGACCGGCCCGAGGTCGCCAACCTCGTCTTCGCGTTCTTCAGCGACCATGAGGTCCCACAGGGTGACCGCATCGTGGCCCAGCATCTCGAACGACTCGAAGTGGCGCTCGCCCTGCGGGAACGCAGCAGCGGTCCATTGGCACACGAACTCAGCCACCACTGATTACGACCTGCAGTACACGCCCCACGGACGGTGGCGTCTGCGTCCCGCTTCGCCTCAGGAAGTTCCCCAGCGCTGCTGGGCAGCAATGGTGAGGTGACGGCGCGCCTCACGTTGGGACCGGGCCTCGGCCATGCGCACCGAGAGACGCTGTGCGGCGAACGCAATGAGGACGACTAGCGCCAGGAACGCCAGCCCGAGTAGGTGGCTCACGTCGATGAGGGACTGCACCGGGTCCACACTTGTGGGCCACACGAACGTCGAGGCGGCGATCACCAACACGAGGTAGGTGGGGCGCCACCGTCCCAGACCGCTGGCGGCGAGGAGCGCCAGGCCGGCCGGCAGGTACCACGGCCAGACCACCGGGCCCAACAAGACGCTGACCACCATGGCGAGTCCAACGGCACGCACCACACCGATGCGCGGGCTCCGAACCAGGAACCACAGACACATCAGCCCGGCGACGACCAGGCCAAGCATGCGGAATACTCCGAGCCATATCGACATCGACACGTCGAGTCCAACGAGCTGGGCGAGGTCATTGGCCAGCAGCCCGAGCTTGGTGGACATGGAGAACGTGGTCGTGACCGACGACGTGTTCGACAGCGCCATGACCCAGCCAACGCCAATCCCCGCAGCGGCGGATAGCACCACCAGGATCCCCCCGGAGGCCAGACCCACCCCAACGGTTGCACCCACATGATCGCGGAGCCGAACGATTCGATCTCCGAACCAGTTCCAGCCGATGAAGGCGAGCGCCACTCCCGCCGGGAGCTTCACCGCCACCGCAAGGGTCACGAGCAGCACAGCGAGATACTTGCGGTGCGCAACGAAGGCGGCCATGCCGAGGGTCAACAACCCCATCATCAGCGAGTCGTTGTGGCTTCCACCGATCATGTGCAACAGCACCAGAGGACCGGCGACACCCGCCACCAGCGCCCCCGCAGCGGGGACCCGCTGCCGCCGGGCAATCAGCACGACCCCGACCGCGGTCATGACCACTCCGGCAGTGGCCAACAGACGCATCATCCACACCGAGCCCGACGGCGAGTGCCCCGTGACGGTGGCGGAAATCTCAGAGAGCGCGATCGCCACCGGGCCATAGGGAGCGGGAGCATCGCGCCAGATGGGGTCGACCGCGTTGAGGAACGGCCCCCGCGACAACGCGTAGGGGCCAACCTCGGTGGGATCGATACCCCGCGCCATCATCTCCCCCTGAGCGGCGTAGCTGTAGGCGTCGTTGCTGAGCATCGGGGTCCCCAGCACCGGGGGTATGCACCACAACGCCAGCACAGCGACAGCCACGATGAGACGCGCCTTGGGGGACGCCGGCATGCGTTCTGCGCGGCCGATCATCCCAACCCACCCCACCCACATGGCGATGAGGCCTCCGACGAAGAGGATGGCGGCGTGGAGACTGCTCTCGGGCGGGTGGGCGATACCCGGCACGGTGAGTCGCCAGGTTGGCGCGGCGTTCCGCCACACCGGTGCCGACGCCACCACCACGAGCACACCGAGGAACCCGACGGTTCCGTACAGCACGGTCAATGCATGGGCGCGCCAGTTCCGTTGGGCGGCGAGCTTGGGTGCGGGTGCGATGACTTGTGAGCGGTCAACGATTGCAGTTCCGCTGGTGGCGACACCCACCGACGGCTCAACGGGCGGTGGTCCGAGAAACGCCGAGGCGAACCCCACGAGCGATGCGCCGGCCCGTTGCAGGAGCCGCAGGCGACCGACGTCGACGGCGTCACTCTCGTCAACCCGGATCTCATCCGGTGCGGTTGTCACATGGGCCTCATTCGGTGGGGACGGACAGCTCAACGAGGGCTACCGACAATCGCCGGCCTCCGCACCGGGCACCCTCGCCCGCAAGGCTAGCCCGACGGCCACCGAGCGTCACGGCTCCTTCCCTGTGGCTACAGCCAAGCCCGGCGCGCTCGTGCGGGCGGCACCCACCCGGGCAAGGATCTCCTCCACCACCGGGTCGACCATGAGCGCCGGGAACGACAGGGGGAGCCGGGCGACCCAGTTGGGGCGGGATGCCGGGGTGCCCGGCACGTTCTGGGGTTCAGAAGAACCCGCCAGATCGTCCAGTGACACGAGAACCGCTGCGGCCTCGCTCGAGGCCAGCCACTCGAGGAACGCTCCCAGAAGCGGATGGGGGTGCGCGTGCACGCCCAGTTGCTCGCCAGCCCCGCGTGCGCCTGGTTCGGTTGACCCCAGAAGTGGTGCCAGTGCGACAACCTGATCGCCCCGGACCCGTCGAAGTGCGTCAGCGCTGAGCTGGTCGAGGCCTCCGGCGAGTTCACGCTCGGTCACGTCGGTGGCGCCAGCCCAGCCGGCGAACGTCGGGGTGTCGTGCGTGTTGAGCGCGGCCACCGTCATCGCCCCCGGTACCCCCAGCCCCTCAGCCGCACGTTGGGGCACCTCAAACTGCCCGACGTACATGCCGTACAGGCCGTGGCACTCCATGGCCTCAGTGATCCCGGGATCGACCGTTCCCAGGTCCTCCCCCACGATCGCCGCTCCGTGCGCGGCGGCCTCGATACACACGACCGCAAGCAACTCCTCCATGGGCTGTTTGACGTACACCCCGTCGACGGCGTCCATGCCGTCGGGGACCCAAAACAGCCGCTGAAGTCCCATCACATGGTCGAGCCGCAGCACCCCACTCACCTCGAGATGGGTGGCGAGTGCTGCGGCGAACTCTTCGTGCCCACGCAGCGACGCAGCATGGGGACGTACCGGGGGGAACCCCCAGTTCTGGCCGCGCGTGAAGTTCACGTCCGGTGGAGCGCCGACCGTCGCACCCCACGCGAACAGGTCCTGGTCGACCCAGGTGTCGAAACCCTCGGCGTGGGTCCCGATGGCCAGATCCAAATAGAGCACCTGGTTGCGCCCGGCGAACCCGTCAGTCAAGCGGGAGACCTGATCGTGGACAAGCCACTGCGCACACGCCCACATGCGCGAATCGAGGTCGTGGGGCTGGGCCTCGAGCCGGCCAGCACGAGCAGTGACCGACCAGTGGTGCCACCCCGACCCGGTGCGTTCCACCTCAGCTCGAAAACAGCTGTACGCCACGACCTCGGGGCGAGAACCGAGGAACACCTCGAGACGGTTGCGAAGGGCGTCCACGTCGTCGACACGACGGGAGACCTCCGCCAGAAGCGGCCGCAGCCGGACCCACTGCGCACCCGCGTCCCAGCGCAGTGGCTGTCGGGCGTTGATCGGTGTTGCCCTGGAGCTCCCCACGTCGCCCCATCCGAACTGTTCGGTGACCTCGTCGAGGTCGACCAACACCTCGCTCCAGTGGCGGCGACTCACCGGCGAGTACGGACTCGGCTCGTAGGGCGCATCGAGGAAGGTGGTGAGCAACGGCAACGTCCCAACGAGGCCGGCCCCGTGGGTATGCACCCAGCGTCCCACCTCGTCGAGCGAGGTCACGGTGGCGTCCGGCCTTGACGGGCCCCACACCGACCACACCGGCGCGAACACGCCCCACAGGTGACCGGTGTCAGGCAGCGGCGCCAAACGCCCGGGCGCCACCAGCAACGTCGCCTCTCCGTGACGTGTCCCGACATCCAGCGTCACCTGATGACGCCCGACCGGCAGTGCCGAGGAGGCAAAGCGGACAACCGGCGACGTGTCACCAGCGGTGACGCGTCCACGCCACGACCATTCGGTGAATCCGACCCCCCGGCAACGCTCATCCAGTCGGACGTTGACCTCCACCCGGTCACCCTCGTTCACCCCAGACCGCACGGGAATCACCACATCGTTGGGAACCCAGTTCACGATGACCGGCGGGATCAGTCGTGCATCGAACTCACCGAGGAGCCCCCTCGCCGCATCGACGACCTCCGCCTCGCCAGTTCCACGACGACCCACCAGTGCGCCAGTGACCGCCACGAGTGCGTCGCGCCCGGCGGTGTGCTCCTCACCGAACACATCGCGGTACGCCGGCATCACCCCGAGACGGTTCGCCACCGACGTCAGGGATTCGCCATTCACAGTGCGCCGTCTCCGAGCAGTCGGTCGAGCGCCTCCAATGCCACCACCAGTTCGTGGGGGTCCCGGCCCAACCGGGCGTGGTGGCGGACCTCGTGCACGATCCGGTCAGCGAGAACCGGGGTGAACAGGCGGGTGAAACCTCCCGGGTCGTCGGGGATCAGCCCCGACCCCTCAACGGTGGCCCGGTAGGAGCGCAGGACCTCGCCACTGACCCGCCACCGCCACACACCCCCGACCTCACAGGCGTCGACGACGTGGTCGGAGCGGACAACGCCTCGCGAAAGCAGCGACACGACTGCGGCACCGACGGCATAGTCAAGCGATCGCACCAGACCTGCGAGATCGACGAGAGCCGGGCGCTTGAGACGGCGTTCGCTCAGTGGGCGTGACGGGTCGCCCTCAAAGTCGAGGAAAACCCAGTCCCGGCCGCTGAGCAGTACCTGTCCGAGGTGAAGGTCGCCATGCACCCGGATCCGTCGGGCTGCGAACTGCTCGACGCGCAGCACCTCATAGAGCGCCTCGATTTCATCGGTTCGTGCCACGACGCGATCCACGAGACCCTGAGCCGTTGCGGGGAGGCGCTCGCGGGCACCGGCGAGTTCGTCCATGGCGGGGGCGACCCGGGACCGCATCGATTGGTAGAGCGAGCGCTGCCACAGCGCGGTGAAACGCTCCGGGGCGAAATCTGGGTGATCCCCAGCCGCCAGACAGAGGTGAAGCTCCCCGAGCCGCTGCCCGAGTCGTGCCGCACCGTCGAGGAACGTTCCGACGTGCTCGTCGAAACCGGGGCCCGGGTCCATCGGGGTGGCCACCAGTGCGGCAAGGGTTGGTTCGACCGGAATGGATCCGTGTGGTGAGGCGAGCACCGCCTCAACGAACAACTCGAGCCGGTCCACGGTGTAGCGCCACGCGTCACCCTCATTTGGAACGTGCACACTGGCCATGGCGATCGTTCGTGGCGCCGCCTCCGGGCCCGGAGCACCGTCGGTGCCGGCCAGGTACTCCATGGCACCGAGCACTGCGGGAGCATTGGGGAATCGGGCATCGGTGAGGTATTTCGAAACCTCATAGTCGGGGTTCGTCCCTGCTTGAGCCCGCCGGAACACCTTGAGGACGAAGTGGTGTCCGTAGCTCCTCAACGAGTTGCTGTGCTCCCCCTCGATCCGTTCCGCCACAAGGTCGTCACCACCTTCCACGAGACGGCGGAACGCCGGGGTTGCGCTTGCCCGAACCTCGCCGCCCGTGGCCGAGCGGAACCGTCGACGCTGGGTGAACAGATCAGGGAGTCGGGCGACGAGTGCATCGTCGGCGAGCACGTCCGCCAGCAGCATCCGCTCCCCGGTCGCTCCCACATCAAGCCAGGCCAGCGCCGTGTCGGGTCGATCCAACAGCACCGCCACGGTGTCGTCAGCCGCCTTGACGACCAGCGGCACCACATAGGTGTCAGGTTCGCCGGTCTGGTAGTCGACCTCAACGAGACAGAGCCACGCATCGGGGCGCCGCCCGGTGTCGAGCGGCACCACGTCCTCAACACGAACCGCTGCGATCGGCCGGTGACGACCGGCGAACCAGCGGGCACGCGCCAACAGCGCCGGCATGACCCGTGACAGTTCATCCCGGCCACGGCTGGTGAACAGTTCCTGCCACGAGGCGCGCACTGACGCCACAGGAAGACCCGACGGATCGGTGGGCTGGGTGGCGACCGCCGCCGGCTGAGGATCGAGACGGAACCAGTAGAAGCCGTAGGGGGCCAATGAGACATGCCACGGCCCGTCGCCGATCTGGGGGAACGCGACGCCACCGGACAACTCGACAGGAACCGCCCCCCGATACTCAGCGAGGTCCAACGCTGCGCTCTGGGCGTGTCGCGAGAGGTTGGCCACGACAAGGATGCGCTGCGCCCCATCTGCGCGCACGAAGGCGAGGATTCGGGCGTTCTCGGGGTAGAGAAACGAGATGTCCCCGCGGCCCATCACGGGATGCTGGCGACGCACGGCAATGATCCGACGCATCCAGTTCAGCAGTGACGACGGGTTACGCAACTGCGCCTCGACGTTCACCGACTCGTAGTGGTACTCGGGGTCGATCACCACCGGCAGGAACAACTGCTGCGGGTTCGACGCTGAGAACCCGGCGTTACGGTCGGGACTCCACTGCATCGGGGTGCGCATGGCGTCACGGTCGCCGAGGTAGACGTTGTCGCCCATGCCGATCTCGTCGCCGTAGTAGACGACGGGGGTGCCAGGCAGGGCGAACAGCAGCCCGTTGAGCAGTTCGATCTTGCGGCGATCGTTCCCCATGAGAGGCGCGAGGCGGCGGCGGATACCGAGGTTGACGCGCATGCGTGGGTCCCCGGCGTAGGCGCGGTACATGTAGTCGCGCTCCTCGTCGGTGACCATCTCGAGGGTCAGTTCGTCATGGTTGCGCAGAAACAACGCCCACTGGGCGCCGTCGGGAATGGCGGGGGTCTGCGACAAGATGTCGATCACCGGATGGCGGTCCTCCATGCGGACCGCCATGTACAGCCGGGGCATGAGCGGAAAGTGGAAGGCCATATGGCACTCGTCGCCATCTCCGAAGTACGCCACGGCGTCCTCGGGCCACTGGTTCGCCTCGGCCAACAGCATGCGGTCCGGGAAGCTGGCGTCAACGTGGGCCCTGAGTTCCTTGAGGAACCCGTGGGTCTCGGGGAGGTTCTCCCCGTTGGTCCCGTCGCGTTCAAACAGGTAGGGCACGGCGTCGAGGCGAACCCCGTCCACTCCCATCTCCAACCACCGGTCAATGACCCGGAGCATGGTCTGACGCACCTCGGGGTTGTCGAAGTTCAGATCGGGTTGATGGGAGAAGAATCGGTGGAAGTAGTACGAGCCCGCCACCGGATCCCACGCCCAGTTCGACGTTTCGAAGTCCTCGAAGATGACCCTCACCTCGGGGTACCGATCCGGCGTGTCCGACCACACGTAGAAGTTCCTCCACCGACTGGCGGGCGCGGCACGACGGGCTCGCTGGAACCACGGATGAGCATCGCTGGTGTGGTTCAACACCAGCTCGGTGATGACACGCAGGCCCCGACGGTGTGCGGCACGGAGAAACACCCGAAAGTGGTGCAGCGTGCCGTAGGACGGATTGATCCCGCCGTAGTCGGCGATGTCGTACCCGTCGTCACGCAGCGGTGAGGGGTAGAACGGAAGGAGCCAGATGGCTGTCACACCAAGGTCGACGAGATGGTCGAGCCGGGCGGTGAGTCCTTGGAAGTCACCCACACCGTCGGCATCGGAGTCGCCGAAACTGCGGACGTGCACCTGGTAGATGACGGCGTCGCGGTACCACTGCGGATCCTGCCGACGCTCGTTCACCTCCTCAGTGTGGCGGCTCCCGGCGCATTCCGGCGCCCGTCGGTCACCAATTGATGAGCGACAGCACCAGCAACGCCTGAGCAAGGTGGTACGTGACCATCACCACGAGATGGGCGCCTTTGCGGGCGCGGACGAACTCATTTGACGCAAGCACGCTGTCAGAAATGCAAAAGAGTGCAGCACCAACAATGGCGAGAGGCCGCACCGTCCCGAACGCTGCCACCAGCATGGCGAGGATCACCGTGAGGTACACCGTCACCGCACCCACGAGCGCCGGTGCGTTGCGTTGGACCCCACCGAGGACGTGACGTCCGACGGTCGCAACCCCCACCGCAGCGACGAGCAGACCCACGACCAACCATGTCCCCGACATCCCGCCTGTTGCGGCTCCGAGGAGGACCAGGCCCGGTATGTAGGCGAGGTGTGCCACGAGGAACGAGGCGAGGCCGAAAGGAAACAGCCGCTCCCGCGCCGGAAGCATGAGCAGCACGTCTCCCCCGAGGGAGAACACGAGTGCGACGACGAACAGGACCCGCGCCGGGGGATCGGCGGGGTTGATGACCACGGCGACAGCGATGAGCCCGACCGTTGTCAGCGGCTTGGCCACATACTCAAGTCGGCGGTTTCGGGCTCCCACCGCCAGCCAGTCGACGGCCGCGACCACGGCGGTCAAGGCCAACACCAACGCTGCGCTGGCGGTCACAAGGCCCTCGCTGCGGCCACGCCGTCGGCGAACGACACGCCCGAGGTGACCTGTTCACGCATGAGCGCCACGTGCCGCGGCCGGTTGATTCCGAGCATGCCGACGAGGACACCCCCACGGCCGTACGCCACCGCCACCCGATCCTCCTCGAACGAACCGGACACCACCTCGGAGTCGAGGTCCGGGCCGGCAAAACCGACGAGTTGGATCTTCATGTCGTGTTGATCGGACCAGAACCACGGGACGGGATCAAAGATCTCGGCGTCGGGGCCCGCCAAGAGGCGCCGAGCCGCCGCCTCCCCCGAGGCGATGGCGTGATCCCAGTGTTCAACCCTCATGAGGCGCCCGGCGCGCCGACTTGGCCACCGGGCCACGTCACCGGCCGCAACGACCCCCGGTGCCGCAGACAGGGTTTCGTCGCACACCACGCCGTCATCGAGCACCAGGCCTGCCCCCGCCAACCAGTCGGTGGCCGGGCGTACACCGATCCCGACGACCACCCGATCGGCGTGGATCACCGAACCATCGCTCAACTGGGCCTCGACACCTCCAGATTCCGCGGCGACCAGCGAGGACACACCGGTTTCGAGCCGCAGGTCAACGCCGTGGGCCCGATGGGCTCTGGCCACGAACGCACCGACGTCGTCACCCAGGATGCGCCCCAGCGGTTGGCCGAGCGACTCGACAACGACGACCTCCACGCCCCGTTGACGCGCCGAGGCAGCCACCTCAAGACCGATGAAGCCGGCACCGACCACCAGCAGCGTCGAGATCCCCGCATCGATCGCGTCACGCAGGGCGACGGCGTCGTCGAGGGTCCGCAACACCCCGACGTCCGCCAAGTGGTCGGTCCCCGGCAAGGTTCGTGCGTCGGCACCAGTGGCGATGACGAGTCCATCGAACACGATCTCCTCGTCGCCGGCAACGAGCCGGCCGCCACGACCTGCGGGCCCTGAACCGTCGCGCACAACGCCGTGCACCGGCCGACCAAGTTTCCACACGACGTCAAGACCCTCAGCCGAACGAAGACCAATGTCGTCGGGGCCGAATCTGCCTGTCAGCAGTTCCTTTGACAGTGGAGGCCGGTCGTAGGGGTGATGGGGCTGCGCGTCGAGGATCGTGAGCCCACCGTGGTACCCGTCGCGGCGCAGTGCTGCTGCCGCATGCACCCCGGCCAGTGATGCGCCAACGACGACGACGTGATCGGTCGGGGGTTCAGCCGATGAACGATCAACTTGTGCGCCGGGCAGGGGAACGCCTCAGTCCTCGAGCCGAATGGCCTGCTTGGGGCAGCGCCGCACCGCCTCTTCGACCTTGTCCCGCAACTCCTCGGGAGGTTCGTCCAACAGGACGTAGAGGAAGTCGTCGTCTCGCACCTCGAACACCTCGGGCGCAATGGCCATGCACACCGCGTTGCTCTCACACACATCGAAGTCGACCACGACACGCATCGTTCGTTCCTCCCTACATCAGCTGCACCACATCATGGCACTCATCGGTGTGGTGGACACGACCACCTCGGTGAGCCTCAGTAGATGGTGTAGCCGCCGTCGACGACCACCGAGTCACCGGTGTGGAACAGGTTGGTCGGATCGGCGAGGTAGACCGCCACGTCACCGAAATCAGCAGGCGTCCCCCATCGACGCAACGGGGTGCGCTTGAGCGTGTTGTCCACAAAACGCTGGTTCCCTGTCGCCGGGGCGATCATGTCGGTATCGGTCCAACCCGGCAGGATCGAGTTGCAACGGATCTTGTGTCGGGCGAGCTCGACGGCGAGGCCCCGCATCATTGCGGCAAGACCCGCTTTGGATGCGGCGTAGTGCTCCATTCCGGGTGCGCCGTGGATGGCCGAGACCGACGAGATCCCCACCAACGAGCCGCCCTCACCCCGTTCAACCATGTGGGCGGCGGCGGCGCGCAAGGTGAGGAAGGCCCCGTCGAGATTGATCGAGGTGACCCGCCGGAACTCGGCGAGCGACATCTGGGTGAACGGCGCAAAACCGCCGACCCCGGCGTTGGCGAACAGTGAGTCGACCTTGCCGAGTTCGTGCAGCGTCTGGTCGAACGCTGCGGTGACCTGGTCCTCGTCGGACACGTCGCAGCGGAGGGCGACAGCACGCACTCCCGTAGCAGAGAGTGCGTCAAGGGCCTCGGCATTCTTGGCCTCGTTGCGACCCCACACCGCGACGTCGGCGCCGGCGCCGGCGAGTGCGAGAGCAATCCCCAGTCCGATGCCGCCGTTGCCCCCCGTCACCACCGAGACATGACCACTGAGCGCACCCATCACCGTTGATTCCTTCCGTGTCGCACCGGTCAACTCATCTCGGCGAAGCGTTCGACACGTTCCTTGTCCCCGGCTACGAGGATGAGGGCGTCGCGTTCGAGCACGGTGGCGGGTTCCACGTACGTGAACTGCTCGCCGGGGGGTTTGATGCACACCACCGTGACGTTGAACTGGGCCCGTACCTGAGCGTCAGCGAGGGTCTTGCCGGCAAGATCACTCGGCACCCTGGTTTCGACGAGGGCGAAACCCTCATCAAGTTCGATGTAGTCCACCATCTTCCCGGTGACCTGATGGGCGATACGGCGACCCATCTCGTGCTCGGGAGACACGACGTGCTCGATCCCCAACGACTTGAGAATCCGGGCATGCGCCGTGGTCACTGCCTTGACCCACAGGTCCTCAACCCCCATGGCCAGCAGTTCAGCCACGGTGAGGATGTTGGCCTCAACGTCTCCGACACCAACCACCACGTGGTCGAAGTCCTTGGCGCCGACCTGTTCGAGGACCTCACGCTTGGTGGTGTCGGCCACCACCGCCCGGACCAGACAGTGGCTGAGGTTTGACACTCGTTCCTCGTCGGCATCGACGCCGACGACGTCATGACCGAGGTCGGAGAGTTCCCACGCCACACTTCCGCCGAACCGGCCGAGGCCGATGACGAGAATCTCCTGGTCCTGCCGGGATGTCCGCTGTCGTCGCTCAGCCAATGAGAGGTCTTCCTTCCGGATAGCGCAGCAGCACACCCCGCCGCCGCAACACTAACGCCGTACCGAACGTCACGGGCCCAAGTCGGCCGAGCAACATCAGCCCCGACAGCAACCATTGACTCGCCGGCTCGAACTCGGCCGTCACCCCCAGGCTCAGCCCCACCGTCCCGACCGCCGAGATCACCTCGAACACGACAGCACCGAGGTCGATGGCGCTCGACGTGGCCGCCACGGCCAAGGTGCCCAACGCCACCGAACCGACCCCGAGTAGAGCCACGGCCACAGCCTGGCGCTGGGTCGCCTCGCTGATCCGCCGTCCGAACACGTTGACCTGTGGGTCACTGCGCAACTCGGCGAGAATTACGAACGCCAACAAGGCGAAGGTGGTCACCTTGATCCCTCCCGCTGCGGACGCGCTGCCACCACCGATCAACATCAGTACGGCGGTGAGGAACTGGGCGGCCGGCCCGGCTGCGCCGTAGTCAATGGAGTTGAACCCTGCGGTACGGGGAGTGACCGACCCGAACGCTGCATTGAGGAACCGCTCAGGTGCCGGCATCGCACCGAGAGTGCCGGGGTTGCTCCATTCAAGAGCGGCGAACCCGACTGCTCCGAGCACGAGCAGGGCCCCGGTGGCACCGAGCGTCAGTTTCGTATGTATCGACCACCGTCTCGCAGCGAACCCTGTGCGAAAGATCTCGAGCACAACGGGGAAGCCGATGCCACCGACGACGATGAGCACCATGACGGGGCCGAGCACCCCAACGTCGGCGGAGAATCCCGTCAGCCCGTCAGCGAACGTCGAGAAACCGGCGTTGTTGAACGCCGACACGGAGTGGAACACCCCGGCCCAGAGCGCCTCGCCGAATGACCCGGCACCTGCCCGCAGGAAAGCGACGGTGAGCACCACCGCACCGAGGACTTCCGCGCTCAAGTAGAACACGGCGATGTTGCGGACCAGCGGGCGGAGGTTTCCCATCGTCATCTGGTTCTGTTCGAGCTGGGTGGCGAGACGAGCCCGGAGCCCAAGCCGGCGAAACACCAGCACGGCGAACACCGAGGCAAAGGTCGTGATGCCGAAGCCGCCGAGTTGAATCAACGCCAGGATGACCGCCTCGCCGAAGCCGCTCCACTGGGTCCCCGTGTCGACCACTGCCAGACCGGTGACGGTGACCGCCGAAGTTGACGTGAACACCGCCGTCGTGAGGTCGGCGGCCGCCTTCCCGTCCTCGGTGGCCAACGGAAGGGCCAACAGCAACCCACCAACGAGGGCCGCAGTGGTGTACACGACGATGATGAGACGGGTCGGGTGGGCCCACCACGACGCGTTCCGACCGGCCATCAACGACCGTCCGATTCATGCTCAACCTGAGGATCGTGGTCCATGACGTCACCGTTACCCGGCGGCAAGGGTGCCGCCGACACACGCTACCGGCCACCTCCGGGCCGCACGGGGACCGACCGGGAACAATCCTCCTGCGGCAGCGGTTGCACTGAACGTGACCATCTCGCAGTCAGCCGCCACCGAACATCACATGCACGGTTACCTCGTTGACGACATCACCGAGGCGGACCTCGCCCTTCGACTTGCCCGATCTCGGGCGCAATCGCTTCGGGCACTTGCCGAAGATGTGGACCCGGTGACTGCGACGGCGTTCAGGCGGAGGGCGGCGGAACTGGAAGTTGCGGCATGGAGCGTGGCAGCCCGCATGGGTGACCGCCGACCCGTCGACCGTCACCTCCCAGCCACGACCACCCCCACCGCCCCCCGACGGCGCTCAGCGCGAGCCGCCTGACTCCCGCGGGTCGTGGCGACCCGGCGAGTCCGGTGAAGGGGACGACCGCTCCCACGGCCTCCCCCGGGGGCGGGGTCCTCCGGGCGGGAGTTGCGAGAGCTCAACCCCCGGATCGACACCGTCGTCGAAGTCCAGCGGACGCATCACCAGGTCAATCGCCGTCCAGATCGTCCGACTGAACGGGAAGAACAACGCCGGCACGCTGAGCGCCACCGCGACCACCAGCCCGATCGACCACGCATTGAGACGTGCCGGCCAGGTCAACGCCACCACCACCGAAATGCCCGCCACCAGCACGCTCTGCACCACGAGCACGTTGAGGAACCACGACCCCAACCAGTGTCCCGGAGCCCGTCGGAACACGAGGCCGCACCCCGGACACGCCGATTCCATGAGGAACCAGCGCCGGAACAGGTGACCCTGCCCACACACCGGGCAGCGACGCATCGCTCCACGGCGGAGCAGCAACGATCCGGACAGGGCCATGAGACGGTTGTAGCAGGCATCGACCGGAACGTCTCCACCACGACGTCAGAGACGGCCGATGTGCCCGATCCTCGGGGCCCCTAGGCTCACCACGTGCCGTTCACCCTCCGCCGCCAGGCCGCCCGGGTGGTCCTGTTCGCTCCCGGCGAGCAACTCCTCATGCTGCGAGGCAGCGACCCGGGCGCGCCGGCACAGGGCCACTGGTGGGAGATCCCCGGTGGCGGCATCGACCCCGGTGAATCAAGTGTCGACGCGGCACGGCGCGAACTACGCGAGGAAGCGGGGGTGGTTGATGCCGAGATCGGTCCCTGCGTATTCACCCAACACGCCCGGTTCACGTTCGCGGGGATCCGCTTCGACCAGTTCGAACACATCCACATCGCGTGGTGCGATGCGGTGACCGAGCAGTGGACCCCTCACGGCCTTGAAGCACTCGAGGCCGTGGCCTTCAGCGGGCAGCGTTGGTGGCACATCAGCGAGCTGCTCACCACCACGGAACGTCTGTTGCCACCGGGGCTTCGGACCGGACTCCCCCACCTCGCCGACGGCAGGGTCCCCGCCAACCCCATCGACATCACGACAGACCCCGACGCCGTCGCAACCTGACGGCGACAAGAGTTCGCGCGCCTGTCACACACAGGACACCACGGGGAAACCGCTCCCCCATATGGTGACCATCGGTTCCAACGACCGATCCGGCTCCCCCTTCCCGAGTCGGTTGTACGACCACTAGGTCAGCAGCGACACCGTGTGCGGCGGCGTCGCCGGGACCGAACGGAGTGGGTGGGCGCATGCCCACCCACTTCCGCGTCCGGCGGGAACCCGCGCACTTGACCGGGGACCGGGTGGCATGGTCCGCTGTGCCCATGCTCTCAACTCGCCTGACCGACATCCTCGAAGTTGACCACCCCGTCATGCTGGCCGGCATGGGTGGCGTCTCGTACCACGAGCTGGTGGCAGCCGTGTCCGAAGCCGGAGGTTTCGGGACCTTCGGGGCGTCCACGATGAACGTTGAGCGCATGGTTGTCGAGATGGAAGCCGCCAAGAAGCTGACCGACAAGCCGTGGGGTGTCGACCTGCTCACCGCCGCACCCGGAGATCTCGAAACCCAGGTCCGCACGTTGATCGACCATGGAGCACGGGTGTTCGTCGCCGGTCTCGGCGTACCGACCGATGTGGTCGACCTCTGCCACGACAACAACGTGCTGGTGGTGAGCATGTGCGGCAAGGTTCGTCACGCCGTCGCCGCCGTGGCAGCTGGTTGCGACATCGTTGTGGCCCAAGGCACCGAGGCCGGGGGCCACACCGGACAGGTCGCCACCATGGCCCTCGTCCCCCAGGTCGTCGATGCCGTCGGGGACAAGGTTCCCGTCGTCGCCGCCGGTGGCATCGTTGACGGTCGCGGGTTGGCGGCCGCCCTTGCGCTGGGGGCGGACGGCGTCTGGGTCGGCACCCGATTCATCGCCACCCCCGAAGCCCAGGCGGTTGTCGGGTACAAGGAGACGTTGGTCAACCTCACCGAGGACGGGACCACCATCTCCCGTGGCTACACCGGCAAGACGTGCCGGGTGGTGGCCAACGACTACACCCGATACTGGGAGGAAAACCCCGGGGACCTCCAACCCTTCCCGCTGCAGTTCCTGCGCTCGCTCGAGGACGGTGTGAACCACCTCGGCCTCGACGAGAACGCTCCCGATGTCGACCCCACTCGGGAGTTCTTCCCCGCCGGGCAGGGGGCGGGAGCCATCGACTCGCTGGTGCCCGCCGGCGAACTCGTCGAGCGGTTCGTGGCTGAGGCCGAGGCGGTACTCGGACGCACCTCGTCGATGGTGCGCTGAACTACACGGCACGCAACTTGATGTTGGCGGCGATCAGCCCTCGTCGACCCAGCTGCGGATCTTGGCGATGAGCCCCACGGGGTCGTCAGATACCGGCATGATGTTCAGCACTGACACACCGGCCTCGACGTAGGCCGAGATCCGCTCACGTACCCAGCTCTCAGGGCCGACCAAGTTGGTCAACTCGAGGAACTCACGTGGGATCTCCGCTGCAGCTTCACGCTTCTTGCCATCGAGGTAGAGGTCTTGGACGGCCTTGGCCTCTGCCTCGTACCCGTAGCGGCAGGCCAGCTGGTTGTAGAAGTTCCGTTCCCGGGCACCCATGCCACCGATGTAGAGCGCCGCCACGCTACGACCGAGATCCAGAATTGGGTCGGGGTCGTCGGTGATGGCGACGATTCCGCCGGCAACGACATTCATCGGTCCGAGGGCAGCGTCACGCTTGGCGTACCCGGCTCGCAGATCCTCTCCCCATACCTCGTCCGCACGCTCAGGCATGTAGAAGATCGGGAGCCAGCCGTCAGCGACCTCGGCGGTCATGCGGACGTTGGCCGGCCCCAGCGACGCCACGTAGATCGGGATGCTGTCGCGAACGGGGTGGGCGATGATCTTGAGCGGTTTGCCCAAACCCGTGCCCTCACCTTCAGCCAACGGAATGTCGTAGTAGCGCCCGTGGTGATCGACGCGATCCCGCTTCCACACCTGACGGCAAATGTCGATGATCTCGCGGGTACGTCCCACGGGTGCGTCGTAGGCGACACCGTGGAACCCTTCGATGACCTGGGGGCCCGAGGCCCCGAGACCGAGGATGCAACGTCCGTCGGTCATGGCGTCGACACCTGCGGCGGTCATGGCCAACAGCGTCGGTGTGCGGGTGTAGATGGGGAGGATGCCGGCCGCGATCTCAATACGTTCGGTCGTGGCGGCGAGATACCCCATGAAACTCGGAGCGTCGAAGCCGTAGGCTTCTGCCACCCACACAATGTCGAGGCCGGCCTTTTCGTAGTCGGAGACTTGGCGGGCCGACTCCTTGAAACCACCGCTGTACTGCAACTGCATCCCGAGCTTCATCAGTGGGCTCCCCCTGGTCGCAACGTGGCGCGGTATTCCTCGGCGAGGCGTTCCTGGGTGGCCCGGGCCTCAGCCACCGCCAAGGCATGTTCCCGCTCCCGCCACTCGTCGAGTCCGACAAGGTGACGACGGTCAAGTCCGCCACGTTCAACCCCATTGTCGAACCGGACGCGACACCGACGCCACGAGAATCCGGCGACGTACATCACCTTGCCCGGCGTGCCCGCAGGGACACCTTCGAGATCCACTGCGGCCGCCACCTTGGCGTGGCGCCGGAACATCTGGTCGTCAGCGGGTTCAGCCATGGTCACGATCGTTACCTGTGGCCGGGCTGGTGGCAAGCCGGCGGCCAGCGGCCGCCTCGGACCAGCCGAGGCCGGCTTCTGCGTCAATGTCGTGCGGCAGGCCGAGTGCGCGTTCGCCGAGGATGTTCCGCTGCACGTCGCCGGTGCCACCCCCGATGGTCAACGCCTGGGAAAACAGGTAGCCGAAGTCCCACATTCCACTGTCCTGACCAAGTGGTCGACCCCCCGCAAGCATGCCGTGTGGCCCACAGAGGTCCTTGACGAACGCCATGAGGGCCTGGCCGTGCTCATCAGCGAGAACTTTGCGGACCGACGCTTCAGGTCCGGGCGCGACCCCGCGAATGGCGGCAGACACCGTTCGCATCCGGATCAGTCGGAGCACCTCGGCCTCGGTGTACAGCGAGGCGAAACGCTGACGCAGCACGGGGTCGTGCAGACCACCGGCGTCACGAACGAGCGAGACGACGTCAGCCATGGTTGGGCCCATCCCCCACAACGCGCCGTCGCCTGACAGGGATACACGCTCGTTGGCCAGCGTCACCTTGGCCAACGCCCAGCCGTTGTTCTCCTCGCCCACCAGGTTCGCAGCAGGGATCCGAACGTCGGTGAGGAACACCTCGTTGAACGTGTGACCGCCGGTCATCTCGATGATCGGCCGGATCTCGATGCCAGGGAGGTCCATCGGGCAGATGAAGTACGAGATCCCCTTGTGCTTGGGGGCGTCGGGATCGGTTCGGGCGATCAGGATGCCGTAGGCGGAGAAGTGCGCCATGGAGGTCCACACCTTCTGACCGTTCACCACGTACTCGTCCCCGTCACGCACGGCGCGCGTCGAGAGGTTGGCGAGGTCGCTCCCGGCTCCCGGTTCGCTGAAGAGCTGGCACCAGATCTCCTCGGCGGCGAGAAGCGGCACCAGGTAACGCTCCTGTTGTTCGAGGGTGCCGGCATGGATGATGGTCGGGCCCGCCCATCCAATACCGATGGTGTTCGATGGCCGCTTCACCCCGGCCCGTCGCAACTCGTCATCAATGATCAGTTGATGGGTGGGGTCGGCCCCCAACCCCCAAGGTTGGGGCCAGTGCGGTGCCACGTACCCCGCTTCGGCCAGCCGGCGGGGACTGGGATCGGGGTTATCGGCCAACCACTGACGCACCTCGAGGCGGCGCGGGTCGGTCTGTGGTGGGAGGTCGAAATCCACGGGACGGACACTACCGGGCGGGACCCACCGACCACGCCGGCCGAGGGATACGTGGCCGCCGCAGGGGCCTGCTACGGTCCGCGCGCTGGAATGCGGAGACCGTCGTAGCGGTGCAGACTGCACCCCGACGGATGGGAGGCGTGAGCCAATGGTTCGAACACGGCGGGTCACAATCAGCGGACTGGTGGCTGCCGTGCTCATCATGGCGGGGGCCTGTTCCGCCGAGGCCCCGACCGAGTCGGCCGGGGCGGGGGCCGCAACCGATTCGGGCACGTCGACCAACGGAACCTTGCTGGTGGGGTCGGTGGCGTCACTGACCGGCAATGCCGCCCCTTACGGTCTCAGCCAATCGCAGGGGACCGAGCTCGCCATCGAAGTCGAACAGGCCGGTGGCGACGCGCCCATCAGCCTGACGAGCCTCGATGACCGATCCTCACCGGAGGGAGGCATCACGGCGTTCAACACGGTGATCGAGCAGGGCGCCGCTGCGATTCTTGGTCCAACCCTCTCCCCCGTCGCCGCCCAGACCGACCCCCTCGCCCAGGCGGTCGGCGTGCCGGTGCTGGCAGTCACCAACACCACCCTTGACATCGCCGCCATCGGCGACGCCGTATGGCGGGTCACCCTCAGCGAACGGGTCATGATCCCCCAGGCAGTCGAGGCTGCGAAGGATCTGCGGGGGGTGCGCACTGCGGTACTGATCTCCGACGGAACCGACGACTACTCCACCGGTGCGGCAGCGGCGTTCCGTGACGGTGCGCAGTCAGCCGGGGTTGAACTCAGCGAAGACATCGTCTTTGACCCGACGACCCTCGACGAGGCCGGCTACGAGGAACTGATCACCCGGGCACTCCAAGGAACGCCTGACGGGTTGTTCCTCGCTGCCCGCTCCACTCCCGCCACCAACCTGCTCCTCGCCGCCGACGCCACCGACGCGAACGTGCCTCTCGTCGGAGGAAACGGGTTCAACGCACCCGAGGTCCTCGTGCCGGCCGGGCCTGCTGCTTCGGGCCTCATCGTTGCCGCCTCGTGGAATCCCGACATTGACGTCGAGGCGAGCCGCACGTTCGTGCGGCGCTTCGAGGAGCGCTACGGCCGCTCCCCCGACGCGTTCGCCGCCCAGGGCTACGCCGGCATCCAGATTCTCGTCGCCGCCGCACGCTCCGGCGGGGGGACGAGTCGCCAGGCGATCACCGAGGGCCTCCGGCGACTCGGCGAGGTGGAGACCGTGCTTGGAACGTTGAGCTTCGCCGACAACGAAGCCGTGTATCCCGCCTCCATCCAGGAGTACGTCGCCGACCGTTTCGAACTCCTGCAGCGCGGATCGTCCTAGAATCCGCCAGTCCACACGGTCCCAGCGACCTGCCACGAACACACAGCACACCTGAGGGGGAACATGTCCGGTTGGAACTTCGCCGAGATCTGGGAGGTCTGCGCCGACCTCGTGCCTGACGCCCCCGCACAGATCCATGGTGACCGGGTGGTGAGTTGGCAGGAGTTCGACAAGCGGGCAGATGGTGTCGCCGCCGCGCTGCTCGCCACCGGCGTCTCCCACCAGGACAAGGTGGCGCAGTACCTCTACAACTGCCCCGAGTACATGGAGTCGATGTTCGCCTGTTTTAAGGCGGGCCTGGTGCCGGTGAACACCAACTACCGCTACATGGACGACGAGCTGGTCTACCTGTGGGACAACGCTGACGCGGTCGCCGTCGTGTTCCACGGCGCGTTCGCCGAACGGATCGACGGCCTCCGAGACCGCGTGGGGTCGGTGAAGACCTGGCTGTGGGTTGACGACGGTTCAGGACCGTGCCCGTCGTGGGCGACCTCCTATGACGATGCCGTCGCCACACCCAATGACGGTGGGGTGCGCGGGCCATGGGGACGGGACGGTGACGACCTGTTGTTCATGTACACCGGCGGCACCACCGGCATGCCCAAGGGCGTCATGTGGCGCCAGGACAGTCTCATCAAGGCGGTGTCGGCTTCGCAGAACGCCCGCCTTCTCGAGCCCGAAGCCGACTATGAAGCACTCCGTGGCGACATTGCCGGGCCCGGGCTGTCGCTGATCCCAGCGTGTCCCGAGATGCACGGCACCGGGCAGTTCACCGCACAGCTCGCCCTCACCGGTGCCGGGTGCAACGTGACCATGGTGAAGCGAAACTTCGACGTTGAGGAGCTGCTCGACACCGTCGAGGCCCGCCGCGTCATGGCGATCACCATCGTGGGAGACGCGTTCGCCAAACCGATCCTCGCCGCCCTCGACGCCAACCCGGGCCGGTGGGACCTGTCGAGCCTCGTGCTCATCACGTCCTCAGGCGTGATGTGGAGCCAGGAATCCAAGGACGGCCTGTTGGGACACAACTCGACCATGATGCTCATCGATGCGTTCAGTTCGTCTGAGGCCATCGGCCTCGGACAGTCGGTGTCGAGCGCCGGCGGAACGTCGGGCACGGCAAAGTTCTCACTCGGGGCGAACGCCCGCTGCATCACTGATGACGGCCGCGACGTCGAACCGGGCTCGGGAGAGATCGGTCGTGTTGCGGTGCGCGGGTACACCCCCATCGGGTACTACAAGGACCCGGTCAAGACTGCAGCGACGTTCGTGACCATTGATGGTGACACCTATTCGATCCCGGGCGACTACGCCATGGTGGAATCCGACGGGACCCTGACCTTGCTCGGTCGAGGATCAGTCGTGATCAACACCGGTGGCGAGAAGGTCTTCCCCGAGGAGGTCGAAGAGGTCTGCAAGACCCATCCCAGTGTCGCTGACGCTGTCGCCGTCGGTCTCCCCGATGAGAAGTTCGGTGAGTCGGTCACCGCAGTGGTCCAGGCCCGAGAGGGCGCCACCGTTGACCACGAAGGCCTGATCGATCACGTCAAGGCCCACCTCGCCCACTTCAAGGCGCCGAAGCGCGTGGTGGTCATCGACACCATTGGCCGTGCCGCCAACGGCAAGGTCGACTACAAGCGCCTGCGGGCGTACGCCGCCGACCAGCTCGGCGTGGCCCTGCCGGGCTGACACAGCGCGAAGTACACAACCACCCAACAATCATCAGGAGAACCACCCCCATGGCAGACATCGGATACGACGGCAAGGTTGCGATCATCACTGGAGCCGGTGGTGGCCTCGGTCGCTGCCACGCCCTTGAGTTGGCCCGCCGCGGCGCCCGCATCGTCATCAACGACGTCGGCGGATCGGTCTCCGGCGAGGGGACGGACAAGAGCCCTGCCGACCATGTCGTGGAAGAGATCGAAGCCCTCGGTGGTGAGGCAGTCGCCGACGGCAACTCGGTGGCCACCCCCGAGGGCGGCGAAGCCATCGTCCAGACGGCGCTCGACGCGTTCGGCACGGTGGACATCGTGATCAACAACGCCGGCATCCTGCGCGACAAGACGTTCCACAACCTGACGCCCGACCTGCTCGTCCCGGTCATTGACGTCCACCTGATGGGGGCGTTCTACGTGACCATGCCGGCGTGGAAGGTGATGCGGGACAAGGGTTACGGCCGGGTGATCAACACGTCGTCGAACTCGGGAATTCTCGGCAACTTCGGTCAGGCCAACTACGGGGCGGCCAAGATGGGTCTCGTGGGCCTCACCCGGGTGCTGGCCAACGAGGGGCGCAAGCACAACATTCGGGCCAACGCCATCGCCCCGGTGGCCAAGACCCGCATGACCGAGGACCTCCTCGGGCCCCTCGGTGACGCACTCGACCCCACGTTGGTGACACCGCTGGTGTGCTGGTTGGCCTCCCAGGACTGCGACACCACCGGTGAGGTGTACTCGGCCGCCGGTGGGATCATCTCCCGGTTCTTCATCGGCCTCACCCCCGGCTACCACAACCCGACACTGACCGTCGAGGACGTGCGGGACAACTGGGACGCCATCAGGGACCCTGAGGGTTACATCATCCCCGAAGGCCCCCAGGACGAACTGCAGAAGATTCTCAGCACCCTCTCAGGTAGCTGAACGCACGACGCCGCACCGCTCGGGGAGACCCGGCGGGGCGGCGTCGTTGCGCGTCCGGGGGAGGATGGGATTCCACCCACTGGTCACGGACAGGCAACCCTGTGGCAACACCATGACGCTACGTTTCGCCCATGCCCGTCCCCTCGAGTTCCGACACCCCCCAACGGCGGTGGCGCATCGCCCTCGTCGCCCATGACCACTGCAAAGCGGACCTCGTCGAGTGGTCACTGCACAACCGTGACGTGCTCGCCAGACATGACCTGCTCGCCACCGGCACCACCGGGGGATTGATCAGCGAGGCACTGGAGCTTCCCGTCGAGTGCCTCCGCAGCGGCCCGTTGGGCGGCGACCTCCAGATCGGATCTCGGATCACTGAGGGTCTCGTGGACCTCCTGGTGTTCTTTTGGGATCCACTCGAACCACAGCCGCACGACCCCGACGTGAAGGCACTGCTGCGCATCGCCGTGGTGTGGAACCTGCCGGTGGCGTGTAACCGGGCCAGCGCAGACTTCCTCATCTCCTCACCACTCCTGCACTCGGGATATGCGCCCCTGCGGCCCGACCACGAGGCCAACCCCCGAGGCGCGTCTCGGCCATCGAGCCCGATCGGCGCCGCGCCGAGTTGACGGAACCAACCGCTGGTACGGGCGAGGTTCGGCCCCGGTGAACGACACGAGGCGCCCAACGCTGCGACGAACGACACCCGACCTCCGCAACCCATCCCCCAGCGACCATACTCATGGCCATGGAGCGCACACCGGGTGACCGCATTAGGCGCCGCTCGGCATGGCTTGCCGCAGTCGGGGTGGCGACGACACTCGCCGCGCTCCTCCCGTTCACGCCACTGGGCCCCACCGCCTCCGCCGAGGACCAACTGGCGACGCAGACGACTTCCGACGAGGTCCGCCTCGTCGTAGATGACCCCGGTGCTGCGCTGATGGCAGCCCAGGATCCCGACGTGGACCTCGCCCGTCTGACTCCCGAGTTGGGAGTGATCACCACCAGTCCCGAAAATGTCGAGGACGCTGCGGAGGCTGCGCTCAGTGCGGGCGCTACAACGGTTGAACCCGACGTTGAGGTGGAACTGGCGTCGTTCATCCCCACCGACCCGGGCTGGACTGCTTGGTGGGGTGCCCGCCAGTTGCGACTCGAAGACGCCTGGCCGACCACCCTGGGCTCCGGTGCGGTCGACATCGCCATCGTGGACACCGGAATCAACCTCGTCCCCGAGCTCGCCGGCCGGGTTCTGCCGGGTTGGTCGGCGTTCGCTGACCAACCCAGCACCCTCGATGGTTCCTCCTCGTTGCACGGCACCAAGGCCGCCATGGTGGCCGCCGGGGCGGTCAACAACGGCACTGGAGCGTCGGGGGCGTGTCCTCAGTGCGACGTCATTCCCCTGAAGGTGTTCCGGGCCGGGTCGAACACGGCCAACCTCTCCGACGTGGCCACGGCCATCACCTGGGCCACGGCCAACGGCGCCGAGATCATCAACCTGTCCCTCGCCGGGCCGCAGACCCTCACCACGCTGACCAACGCCGTGGCGGCGGCGCGCGCCGCGGGGATCGTCGTGGTGGCCGCAGCGGGCAACAACGGATTCAACAGCGACTGTTCGAACCCGATCGCGAGTCCGTGCATCACCACCCCGAACTATCCGGCGTCCACCCCCGGGGTGATCGGGGTGGCCGGGCGCGACCAGTGGTCGGGTCTGGCGGGAGGGTCGAGTCGCGGTCCCAACGTCGACTTGGCCGCGGCGTACACCAACGTCGTTGCCGGCACCACGTTCGGCGGTTTCCTGAACTACTCCGGGACGTCCTCAGCGAGTCCGCTCGTGGCGGGAACCATCGGGCTGTTCCGCACCATCGACCCCACCGCCACCCCCGACCAGATCGATTCCTACCTCCAGATCAGTTCCCCCATGCCCAACCCGACCATCAATGTGGCGTGGGGAGAACTCAACGCCGTGACGTTCCTGGCGCTGGCGAACGCCAGTTGGCCCCCAGCACCATTCACCGACGTGGTGCGCCCCTCGTTCTACGCCACGGCGGTGGACTGGGGCTGGAATGAAGGGGTCGTCAACGGCACAAGTGCCACCCTGTTCTCACCCGATGAGACCATCAGCCGGGCCATGGGGATCACGTTCCTGTGGCGTTTGGCGGGAAGCCCGACGCCGACCATTGCGAATCCGTTCGTTGACGTCCCGGCCGGGGCCTACTACCGCAATGCCGCCACCTGGGGGTTTGAGGAAGGCATCACCAATGGACAGGGTGGACTGAACACGTTCGATCCAGGCGGCGTGTTCAACCGCTCCCAGGCAATGACCATGATCTGGCGGTTCAACGGTGCGGCGGCGCCGTCGGGTGCGAACCCATTCATCGACGTCAGCTCCACGGCGTGGTACGTCGACGCCGTCACCTGGGGTTACGAGCAAGGCATCACCAACGGGATCGGTGGGTCGAACGTGTTCGCACCTGAGCTGCCCATCCCCCGCTCTCAGGACGTCACCATGCTGTGGCGGTCGGTGGGATCCCCCACGGCTCCTTGACCCGACCGGTGAGTCGGCCTCTACGGGTTCACGTAGATGAAGGAGTAGCCCTCGTCGCGGTAGGCGACGCCGGTGTCGTTGAGGGCATCAGCCCAGTTGCCGGTGCACCCCGGGTTGCTCTCTTCCATGCCGTGATCGGCGGTGAGGAAGAACGCCGTTCGGTCCCACGCCCCTGACGCTTCCACTGCGGCAAGGATGCGACCCACCCGGGCGTCGGTGTCACGCACACTGGCCGCCGCGATGTCCGAGTACGGCCCGCCCTCATGGAAGGCGGCGTCGGTCAGGGTGAAGTTCACCCACGTGAACTTCGGCAACGGCCAACTGTCGCCGCGGTAGTGCCCGCTCCAGATCCCGACGAACTGGTCGACGGCGGTGTGGTCGATGCGCGAGGACACCTCGTAATCCTTCACCGGGCGGACGAAGCGTTCGGTGGCGTCGGGCATCTCGTCAGCGGCGGGCATGGCCGGCAACGGTTCGCCCCGCCGCATCAGATCGAAGATGGAGTAGTCGGCGGCGGCGTCACACGGTTCGTTGACCGACACCGCCAACGACCCGGGGAAGTGGCGCTTCACCGCGGCGTACAACGACTCGACCGTGGGATCGAGGTGTTCCATGGAGGTCATCCAGTGGTATGGCGAGTTGGTGATGATCTGCTCACCGCGCGCCCGATCCCACCAGGCGTTGTGCAGCACACCGTGATGGCCGGGATAACACCCGGTCAGGATGGACGTGTGGTTGGCCAGCGTGATGGTGGGCAGCGACGACATCGCCCCGTGGGCAAGCGTGGTCCCCATCGACATGAGTCGCGCGATGTTGGGAGCCTCGCCACGCTCGACGAGGTCGTGGAGCACGTTGGCGTTGGTGCCGTCGAGGAGGAACCCCACCACGTGGTCGGGGGCAGGACCGGTGGGGTCCAACAGTTCGGTGATGACCTCGCCGTCCTGGCGGGCCAACAGGGCGTCGTGTCTCTCCGACCCGTTGCGGGCGATGCCAGTGCCGGGTTCGGCCCCCATGAGCGCCAGCACCGTGGGGGCGATGTCGACGAGTCGGGCCGAACGCGCCAGCATCCCGACCTGGCGGACCCCCGCACCCGCCATGATGAATGGTGCACGGGCCTGCACCACACCGATGGAACCGTGCTCGCCGCGATGTCCGCCCTGATCCTCCCAGTTGTGGCCAGCGGTGTGGATGGCCACGAGGTCAGGTGCTGCGGGTGCGTCAAAGAGCTGCACGATCTGGTCGAATGCGAACGGGTAGGCGTTGGCGGTGCGCACCGGGTAAGGGTTGGCCCGCTCGGCGGTCAGTGGCGTGTCGTGGCTCGGGTCCTGGTTGGCGAGTGGGTCGGCGCCCTCGACGCCGGTCACCTCAAACGCCCAGTCGGTGCCCTCGGGTCGGGCACGGAAACGGACTCGCCCGTCGGCGGAGGACGCCTCGTACGTGTCGCCGTCGACACTGAGGACCATGTCCACGATGTGGGCCATGGCGGGGTCCAACAGCGCCCGTCGAGCGGTCTCGACATCGGCGTGATGCTCGTCGGTGGCGGGTCGGTAGGCAGGATCGACGACGGTCATGGCCAGAATCTACCGATCGGCGCCGACCCGGGGGGTGTGCCGGGAATGGCCGTTGGGTGAACGGGAAGCCAAACTTGTGTCAGCGACCCTCCGGAGGATCCCATGAGCGCATCACAGCCCAACCAGTTCGGCACCGGCGACCCCCACGACTTCTTGGATCTTGACGGACTGCTCAACGACGAGGAGCTCCTCGGTCGGGACAC
>Ga0208085_1000030_pt1 | contig 55060 bp, 48 predicted proteins | sample LakMenEpi21Jun10_FD_150721 | JGI IMG/M metagenome (GOLD analysis project Ga0208085, IMG submission 150721) | Freshwater microbial communities from Lake Mendota, WI - 21JUN2010 deep hole epilimnion (SPAdes) | ecosystem: Environmental > Aquatic > Freshwater > Lentic | place: Lake Mendota, Madison...
CTACCGAAGGGGTCGGTAACCAGCCGCTGGCACCGACGATCCTCCCTGATGGCACGAAGCGGTTCGAGCTCACAGCGGCGATCACCGACTGGGAGGTCGAGCCCGGCAAGGTCGTCAAGGCTTGGACGTACAACGGGACGGTGCCCGGTCCCATGATCAAGCTCGACATCGGTGACCGCGTCGAGGTGCAACTCACCAACGACCTGCCGGTCATGACCGACATCCACTGGCACGGCCTGACCATCCCCAACGATCAAGACGGGGTGTCGCCGCTGACCCAGGACCCGATCATGCCCGGGGAGGTCTACACCTATAACTTTCAAGTGAAACGCCCAGAGGTGGCGATGTATCACGCCCACGCTCACGGTGACATCTCGGTGCCCAACGGTCTGCTCGGAGCGTTCATCGTCGGCGACGTGCCGGTGCCCCGAGGTCAAACCATCACTGACATCGCCGTACCTGCCGATGCCCAGATCACCCAACGCATCCCCATGGTGGTCAATGACGCCGGCAACATCGGCCTCACACTCAACGGCAAGGGCTGGCCGGCGACGGCACCGTTAACAGCAAAGGTGGGCGAGTGGATCGCCATCGATTACTTCAACGAGGGCCTGCAGATTCACCCCATGCATCTCCACGGGTTCGATCAGATCGTCGTGGCCAAGGACGGCCGAGCACTCAACCAGCCATACCTCGTGGACACCCTCAACGTCGCCCCCGGTGAGCGGTACACGGTCATCGTGAACCCAACCCTGCCTGGGGTGTGGGCCTACCACTGCCACATCCTGACCCACGCAGAGGGCCCCAACGGCATGTTCGGCATGGTCACCGCACTCATCGTCGAGGCCTGAGTGGTGCCACCGGGGCACCGATCAGGTGCCCCGGGATTCACCGCAGCCGGAACCTCTGGTCGTCGCCGGGGGCGGGAACCTCGACGATGGGATCATCGCGATCGTCGAACTCGGTGCGCAGCGCCCGACTCATCACCCCGTGCATGTCGTACAGGCAGGTGATGTAGGTCAACTCGAGGATCTCGAGGTCACTCAGGTGGGAGGCGAGTGCCTCAAACACTCCGTCGGCGACGCGTCCCCGATCGAGTGACAGGGCGTCGGTCCACGCCAGCACTGCTCGTTCCACCTCGCTGAAACACTCCGCCACCTGCCAGTGGGGGATGGCAGCAATCTTGTCCTCGGAGATGCCTACCTCGCGACATGACTTGCAATGCTGGGAGAACACGAACTGGCTCTGGACCGTCCACCCGACCCGGGTCTGGGCAAGTTCGCGCAACTGGGGATCGAGGGCGCGGCGCGGGTCGCGGTACAGGGCAAAACCCGCTCCGCAGTGGTCGAGGATGTCGGGCGAGTTGGCGAATACGGGCCACCAGTCTCCCGGGGTGCCCGTGGCGGTACCCGGCTCGTCGACCGGGCACCGGTCACCGAACACCAACTCGTACCAGAACGTGACGCGGGGGTCAGCTTCGTTGCGTGGGATCTGTCGCAGTCGGGGCATGCGACAGTCTGCCCCTAACCGTGGGAGGCCTGCTCGACGTGGCGGGGGAACAGCCGCCACGTCACCACCGCCCCAACGGCGGGTACCGCAGCGGCGGCGGCGAGCGCCCAGCCCATGCCGCTGGTGAACGCCTCCCCGGCGGTCGCAACAATGACCGGTGCGGCGCCGGTTCCGGCCTGGGTGGCGCTCAGGATGGCCGTCCCCAGCGACTCGCGCACCCCGTCGAGCACCCCGGCGGGAAGAGAGGCCGCCGCTTCCCCGGCGTTGGTGATCGCCGTCTCGATGGCGTTGCGGTACTGAGTGGTGAGTACCGCCCCGAGGACGGCGACCCCCAACGACCCACCGAGTTCGCTCACGGCGTCGTTGACCGCCGAGGCGATGCCCGACTTCTCCCGGGGGACCGACCCGAGGATGCCGTTCGTGGCCTGGGGGAGGGTGAGGCCGAGACCGAGACCGACGAGACCGAGACACAACGACAACACAACCCCGGGGGTGTCGGCCCCCACGGTTGACGCCGCCAGGAGTCCCACGGTGACCGCCGCCATGCCACCCACCACGGTGGCGCGACTCGAGGTGGCCCGGGCCACGGTGCTGCTCGCTAGCGAGGCCACGAGCAGACCTCCCGCCAGGGGCATCACCCCGATGCCCGACATCAGTGGCGTGTTCCCCCTCACGAGCTGGAGGTACTGCGGGACGAAGAACATGGCGCCCATCAGGGCGAAGTACACGACGGCCACGGCACCCACTGAGACCGAGAAGACCCGATTGGTGAAGAACCCCATGGGAAGCATTGGGTGGGTGCTGCGGCGCTCCCAGATCACGAACGCCCCGAGCAGCACCACCCCCACGACGAAAGGCAGTGCTGTCGACACGGACAGGCCTTCGTCGGGGAACTCCACCACGGCGTACACGACCCCGATCAGACCGGTGGTCGACAGCACGGCGCCGAGTGGGTCAAGGCGAGGACGGGCAGGGTCGCGGCTTTCGGGAACCAAACCGATGACGAGGGGAAGCAGGATCACGACCACGAGGGGATTCACGGCGAAGATGGCGTGCCAGTCGAAGTGTTCGAGCAGGACTCCCCCGAGAATTGGACCCACCGCCACCGCAGCACCGGCCACCGCCGCCCAGATCCCGATGGCCTTTGCCCGTTCGGTGGGGTCGGGGAAGACCTGGGTGAGAAGCGACAGGGTGGAGGGCATGATGGCGGCCCCGCCGATGCCCATGAGGGCCCGGCACAGCGTCAGGGTCGTGGCGTCGGGGGCGGTGGTGGCGATCGCCGACGCCACGCCGAACAGGACCAGTCCGGCGACGAGCATGCGTCGCCGACCGAAACGGTCGCCGAGACTGCCGGCGGTGAGCAGCGCCCCGGCGAACAGCAACGAGTAGGCGTCAACCACCCACTGCAACTCTGCAGTGGAGGCGCCGAGATCCTCTTGGAGGCGGGGCAGGGCAACGTTGACGATCGTGTTGTCAATGGCGATGACCGCCAGGCACCCCGACAGCACCGCCAGGGCGACCCATCGGCGGCGGTCGACCGTTGTCGCGACGGGTGCGTTCACGCGCAGAGGTTAGGTGCCCGGTGGTGACGGCGCGGCCGTCTCAGGTGGCGACGATCCGCACGGCGTTGTCAGGGTGCGCTGAGCACGCCCCGTCGAACTCGCCGGCCTCGGTGAAGGTGTAACTGAGTTCCTCGCCGGGAAGCACCGTCCATGGTCCCACCACGTGCGGACGGTTGTCCTCGTTAACGAGCACCAACGTGTCGCCGACGGACATCTCGATGTTGGTTGGCACGGCGTCGACGGACTCGCCGGCGTCGACGGCCACACCGGTGCCGGCCGGGATGACGATCTCCCGGGTCCCGCCACTACCGAGAATCAGCGCGCCGACGACGAAACCGGTGATGGCGACAGCTACCGCCACCACGATCACGACCGCTGAGAGTCCCCGGGTTCGCCCGTTCGAGGCATCAGGAGACGCACCCTGCGGTGGGGTCACTTCACTCACTGAATGCCTCCTCGGTGACCGTGCCCGACCCGAAGGCTGCCACCCCACCGGGACCGGGACTCAGGTCGTAGCGCTGTCGCACCCCACTGCCGCCACAGCCGCCCCCGTCGGTGCCTGACGACGCTGACAGGGCAGTGTCGAGCATGGGGTTCGCCCCACTGAACAGGCCCCACGGGCTCTCACAGCCCGGCACGACCCATGCGTGGCTCATCCAGCCCGCCGACCCGCCACTCTTGGCGCCGCCGCGAGCTGCACATTCCTCTTCGGTGGTGGTGGTGTCACCTACCACGAGCCCGGCCCGGATGCAGAGGCCGACGTGGCGGTGGTAGTGGTCGTTGTTTCCGGTGAAGCCCTGGGTGGGCTCGGCGTCACCCGCCAACATGACGTAGTACGACAGCCCGACGATCGCGGCGTCGGGGCCGTTGCCGTCGTAGAGCAACATCTCGGGTTCGGTGATGCTGAACGTGCCGTCCACGTACCGGAAGTTCATGTAGTGGGCGGCGATGCCAGGCAGATAGTTGGTGACCTTGAAGTACCCCGCAGCGGTGGCGTCCGCCGCGGTGGGGTAGGCCAGCGCCGTCTGGCGGGCGACGTCGATCTCGTCGGTGAGTCGGTCGCATTCGGTCTGGTTCACCATGGCGACCCAGCCCTGGGGCCCGAGGTGGGCGCCGTGACCGCCGTTGTCGTCAGGGGCCGCAGCGTCGTGGCTGTGGCCGCCACCTGAGGTCGCCATCCACTGCAACCAGGCGTCGTACTCGGCGTTGGTGGACCGACCGAGTTCGGCCACCACCGCACCGGCCGCCGACTCGCTGATGGCCTGGCTGCTGAGACTCACGAGTGTGTCCAGCTGGGCGCTACCCCTGCCCCCGAGGGGGTCGGGGGCGGCGACGACATCGGTGAGCGAGCCGTGGCCGTGGTCGCCGGCCATGGCGCCACCGCCGTAGGTGTCCACACCGAGTATCGCGGTCTCGTCGTAGTAGCTGGCGGAATTGAAACCGAGGTCGCAGCGGGCGGCGTCGATGGCGGCCATCTCGGCGGCCATGGCATCCCCGTCGCCGCCGTGGCCGTGACCACCACTGGCAGCTTCGGCTCCGGCGTGGCCGTGGCTGGCGGCGTCGGGCGACACGACCGCTGCGGTCGCCACCCCCAAGACGGCGACGGCGGCGAGACCGGCGACGACCGGGGTGAGGCGTGCGTGGAGGCTCCGAGGGGCGGCGAGCAAGGTGGTTGCCACGACGACACCGACCGACTGGAGCGCGACGGTGAGCAGATCAATGCCGCCAATCTCCTCGGGTTCGAAGGCGTGTGCACCAAAAGGCAGTCCCCACACCCGACTCCACGCCCAGGCGCCGATGAGTACGAGGTTGGCAACCACGGCCAGCGTCCACGTGCCCCGACGGGCCCGCCCGGCAACGACCATGGCGGCGATGCCGAACTGCACCCAGGCGGCGAGGACGAATCCCAGCGGGTCGATCAGGTCGCCACCGGCGTGGCCCGGGGCCATGGCCAGATGGATCGCTCCAGCCCCGGCCATCGTGCCGGCGAGCACCCATGCCAGACCGGGCTGAGCCCCTGTTGCGTGTTCACGCGGAGTCGCGTCTGACGGTGTGAGCGTTGCCACCAAAGTCCCCCCATGGTCACGGGCGGATGGTGCCGCCCACGTGCGAAAGGGTAGTCGGCGGAGGGTCCCGCAGACAGCGCAGCGGGGGAGGAGTGGGCGATACTGGATTCGAACCAGTGACCTCTGCCGTGTGAAGGCAGCGCTCTAACCAACTGAGCTAATCGCCCCGAGACGGAAAACCTTATCCCTCGGTCACGCTCTCCCACGAACCGCCGGGCGTCCAGCGCTTTACCACTCTGGCCGGCACCCCGACCGCCACGCTGAAGTCGGGAAGGTCGTCGGTGACGACACTGCCGGCCCCCACGGTGACGTGGCGGCCGATGGTCACCCCGGGGAGGACGACGACGTGGTGACCCAGCCACGAACCGTCCCCGATGCGGATGGGGGCCTCAGCCATCCACTGACCCGAGATCGGTTGGGTCACGTCCTCGTAGCCGTGGTTCATGTCGGCGATGCGCACGTCATACCCGGTCCAGACGTCATCTCCGATCACGATGCTCTTGTGGCCGATCACGCTCGAGCCCCGGCCGATGAGGCAGCGGTCGCCGATGCGGACCACCTCGTCGGGAAGGCCGGGGTGCCCCGGGCCCCAGCCGGCGGAGAGTGTGGCCCCAGGACCGATCATGGTGTTGGCGCCAAGGTGAATGTGGCGCTCGTTGACGTGGCTTCCGTAGGGGAAACAGATGGCGGTCCCCTCACCGAACGACCCGAAGCGCCGTGCCCGTGGTGAGGCGGGGCCGATGTTGCCCAGACGCCCGGCGAGGTCCCACAGCCCGCGCACGGTGGCGCCCCCCACCTGTTGGGCGAGGTGTTGGAGTCGGGTGCGGGGTCCGGAGGGGAGCGGCGGTCGGTTGATCATCGGTGAGAACCTGAGGTCACGGTGTGGTGGGCGGGGTCACGCTCTCGAGGACCAACTGGCGGATGGCGGCGACGGGGTCGGCGCCGTTGCGCAGGTCGATGAGGCGGAGCCACGGGGATCGGTCAGGAGCGCCTGCAACGTAGCCCAGGGTCGTGTTGATCGCTGAGGTCTCCCGATCAGCGGCCTCGGACGGAACGACTGTCGGTGGGGTGGCGGGCAGGTTCACGAGCCCCACCAACGCACCGCCTCGCGCCGCGAGGTCAACGGCACTACCCATCTCACCGATGAACCACAGGCCCCCATACGCGTCATCGGGAGTGACCCAGTAGACGTCGTTTGGGTACGGAGAGAACTCGCCGTGCTCCCATACCCCAGGGGCGACGAGTACGAGATTGGGGTCGGTGCGATCAAGCGTCTCGGTGATAGCGGCGCGCTCGTTGCATGCTTGGGGCACTTCGATGTCGCCGTCGGGCGTGCGCTGCAGACGACTGCGCGCCACGCCGCAGCCCGCAGGCGCCACGACCTCAACGTCAATCTTGGTGCCGGGTGGAAGCACACCCGTCGTCGCCGCCTCCACAGCGGCTGCGACCTCGGGGGCACGTGCATCGGACCACACGAGGACCCGGTAGGGCTGGCCGGGCTCCCAACGGCGTGGTTCGGCAACGGCGGTGCGGCGGGCGATGGCCTCGGCGGTGATTGTGCGGGCCTTGCCGGTGCGCCACGCCGCGTCCCAGATCTGCTTGAGCTGCGGGCCAAGGAACTCTGCGGCGACAAGATTCGTGCCCTCGTCCCCGGCGTGCACCCCGTCGGGTCGCAAGAGCAGGTCGCGCTCGCCCTGCGTGGCGGTCCACCCGGCGAGGTCAACCGTGGCCACCCGACCGGGCCGCAGCTCAGGGAGGCGCTGGAGCAACTGGTTGAAAATGGCGAATCGGTCGGGAGCGAGGTTGGACAAGTCACCGAGGTTCTCACGGCCGACGTTGGGGGCCGAACCGAGATTGGAGTTGGGGGGTGGAGCGGTGGCAAACACGGCGAACGTGCCCTGTGCGTTGAGTAGGTCGACCGCCTCAAGCAACTCGTTGAGCGTCACCTCCTCCCACTCAGGGTCTCCGGGGCCGACGAGGGGGCCGTCGGGGGTGAACCGGCGCGGGAGCAGCTCCCACGGGCCCACCTGCACCAGAGCGGTGTTGGGAAGCGAGGCGCGGGTGCGTTCGGTCCAGTACGCAGGCCACTCACGACACCAGTCGGCGATGGGAAGAATGCGGGAAGCGGTGTAGTACCGCTCGCCGGACCGGTTGACGCCGCAACCCACCATTGATGAACCGAGAGCGAACTCAGCGGTGGGGTCCTCGGTTGCCCAACGGCCGATGCCGTAGGTGGTGGTAAGTGCAGACGAGTCGCCGTAGACAGCGACCCGCAGCGGGGGAGGCTCAGTCGGTAGTAGCGCTTCAATGGCGCTGACCTCGGTGGCGTCGACGGAGAGGTCGGTCACGGCTGAGGGCGGCAGAGTAGCGAACTCCTGGTTGAAGTCGCTCAACTGGGCTTCGCTGCGGGCGAGGTTCAGGGCCGGAGGGGGAGCGGTGGCACTCGTGAGGAACCCGCCGATGACGAGCACGGCGACAGCGACGGGGGCGACGCGCCCCAATGGGCGGAGCGCACCGGCGATCTCGAGACGACCGGTTCGTCGGATGGGTGACTCAATGAATCGGAATGACAACTCGGCAAGACCCACGGTGACGGCCATGCGCACGAAGAACAGGGGCCAGCCGTCAAGGCCGGTGTTGGCCGGGGTGATCCACAAAAAGATCGGCCAGTGGAACAGGTACACCCCATAAGAGATCCGGCCCAGATGCAACATCGGTGGGATGGTCAGCGCCTTGGTGAGCGGGCTTTGGTTGTTGTGCACGCTCAGGATGAGCACGATGGACACGAGGCTGAAGGCAGCGAACCCACCCTTGTACACCCACGGCGTGGCAAGGCCCGTGGTGCCCCACAACCACAACATCACGGCGACCGAAACGACGCCTCCCACGGTGGCCCAGGGCACGGCGCGGGCACTGCTGAGCACCTGACGGCGGGTGCCGGGCGCCAAGACGATGGCGAGCAGGACGCCCGAGAGCATCTCAGGCAGCCGGGTTGGGGTGGCGTAGTAGAAGAAGTTGTCGCTGATGGTGAAGATGAATGGCAGCGCCGTGGTGGCGACGAAGGCGATACCGATGGCGATCCCGAACTTCCACAGCAGGCCCCCCAGTGGTTTGTTCGTGGAACGTCGGCGCAGGAAAGCGAAGGCGACGAGCGGAAGCACCAGATAGAACTGCTCCTCGACGGCGAGGCTCCAGATGTGCAGCAGTGGCGACGGCGCCTCAAACAGTGCGGCATAGGTCTGTCCGGTGGCGATGAACCACCAGTTGGCGACGTAGGCGAGCGAAGCAGCGATGTCGCCACCGAGTTCGGCGCGCTGGGTGGCGTCAGCGGCGAAGATGCCGAAAGCGATTGCTAGCAGCATCGCCAAGAGCGACCCGGGGAGCAGCCTGCGGAACCGTCGCCGCCAGAATTCTCCGAGGCCTATGCCGCCAGTGCCCTTGTGTTCCTCGATCAGTAGCGAGGTAATCAGGTAGCCCGACATTGTGAAGAACGTTGAGAGCCCAAACATCGCCCCGGGCACCCAAGCGAATCCGGAGTGGAACAACATGACGGGTATCAGCGCGAAGGCGCGGATACCGTCGAGGCCCGGCAGATAGCCGAGGCCCTTGGAGCCGGGGTTACTCATGACGTGGTCACGGGGCGCTCTGGTTCAGTTGCCCCATTGCCCACGCCGGCGCGTCCGAGGCAGGGATGTTGGCGAGCCAACTGGCCCGGTCGGGCGCCATCGATACCTCCAGAACGACGTCGTTGATCGACGCAGTGTAGGGGTCGACCTCGCCCGGGTTCAGTCCCGCAAGGGCGACGAGCGCCCCAGTGCGCCCAGCGAGGTCGGCGGCGCTGGCGTAGTCCCGAAGCAGCCAGGCGGCGATGAATGGATCATCGGGGTAGCGCCACTGGTCCCAGTCCGTCCAGGGTCGGTGCTCAGCTGCCTCGTGCGCCCCAGGGGCGACGACGACGAGATGGGGGTTGAACGTGGCAAGGCGATTGGCGACCGGGAAACGATCCTGACAGGCGGAATCCATCGGGAACACCTCGTTTTCACGTCGGCGCTCACCGGTGCGGGCGATCCCACACGTTGCGCTGCCGAAGGTCTGCACTTCGATGGTGATACCGGCGGCGCTGGCGCCAGCGGTGACCTGATCCACGACATCGGGCGTTCGCTCGTCGGACCACACCGCAACCCGCACTGGTTCGCCCGCGATCACACGAGGAGGATCGGGGCGACGTTGGTTGGCGACGACGCTTTCGGCGATGAGGCGGGGGACGTCCCCCGACCGCCAGGCGAGGTCGAACTGACGGGTGATCTCGTCAATGAGGAACTCCCGGCCGACGATGGGCGATGCGGCGCCGCTGAGGTGGACCCCATCGGGTCGTAGCGTCTCGTCGTCGGTGCGCCCAGCGTGCCATCCAGCGAGGTCAATGACCCCCACCTTGCCAGGCCGGAGTCCGGGGAGTTTGGCGATCAATGTGTTGAGGTGTGCGAAGCGGGCGGGATCGACATTCTCCGAACCTGCGAAGTGTTCAGCAGCGTTCAGGTTGCGGTTGGGTAGCGGGGCCGTCGCCCACATCGTGTACGCCCCGTCGGCGCTGAGTTGGTCGATGGCGACCAGCATCTCGTCGAGGGTGGCTTCGTCCCACTCGGGGTCACCGGGGCGGAGGAATGGTCCATTGGGGGTGACCTGACGGGTCATGACGTCCCACGGGCCGACCTGAACGAAGGCCACGTTGGGGGCGTTGGCACGTACCCTCTCGCTCCAGTAGGCAGGCCAGGGCCGGCACCGCCGCGGAACCGGGTCGATCCGGTCCTCGCCGAGCAGTCGTGGGTCGCCACTGTTGACACCGCAGCCGAGCAGGGCGACCCCTTCGGTGTAATCCATGCCGCCGGGGCGCTCGGTGAGCGCAGCGCCGAGGCCGAATCCGGTCATCATCGCCGTCGAGTCCCCGAATACCGCCACCCGGGGGGTGGGAGGGTCAGCGGGCAGGGAGGCGAGAACGGTGTCGACGTCCTCGGCGGCGGTGACCGTGGTTGGTGGTGGACTGGAGGAACCGTCGCCGGCGTCGGCGAGAGATCGCGATGCGAGGTCGAAGTCGATGGCCTTGGGGGGAGCGGTGAGTGACGTCAGTACGCCGCCAGCCACCACCACGACGATCGCCACAGGGGCGAGTCGGCCGAGTCGGAAAAACGAGCCGGGGAGGGGCAGGCGACCGGTCCTGCGGATCGGCATCTCCACGAACCGGTAGGACAACTCGGCGAGCGTGAGGGTGACCACCATGCGAACGGCAAAAAGTGCCCAGCCGTCGAGGCTGGTGCGGGCCGGGTCGAGCCACAGGAATATCGGCCAGTGGTAGAGGTACACGCCGTAGGAGATGTGCCCGAGGTGTCGGACGGGCGATGTTGAGAGAAGTCGTGTCAGGGGGCTGTGCGGGTTGTGGGCGCCGACAATGAGGGCGATGGACACGACACTGAATGCGGGCAGCCCACCCCGGTAGAGCCACGAACTGCTGGTCGTTGTTGTGGCGGCAAGGGTGAGAGTTGCAGCAAGGGCGGCGATACCGATGATGGTGGTCGCCACGCTGGTGGTTGATCGGGCGGTGGCACTCGTGAGCCGGTTGCGCCAGTCGCGGTTGGATACGACGACGGCGAGCAGGACCCCGGTGAGGAGTTCAGGGGCACGGGTGGGGGTTGCGTAGTAGATCCAGTCGTCACTGAGGGCGAATACGAACGGGAGTGCAACGCACACTGCGGTGATCGCAGCGATCACCAGCGTGAAGTTCCGCACGGCGTGACGGCGGCGACCGAGGAGCGCGAACGCTGCGAGCGGCAACAACAGGTAGAACTGCTCCTCGATGGCCAGTGACCAGAAGTGCAGCAGGGGAGAGGGTGCGGCAAACAGTTCGGCATAGGACTGGCCTGAGGCAAGGAACCACCAGTTCGCCACGTAGGCCAGCGACGCCGTGATGTCCCCGGCGAGCTCAGCTCGCTGTGTGGGGTCGGCTGCGAACACCCCGAAGGCGATGACGAGGACCATGCACACGAGTGACGCAGGGAGCAGGCGCCGGAACCGTCGACGCCAGAACGGGACCAAGGCAATGCCCCCGCGTCCCCGACGTTCCTCGAGTAACAGAGAAGTGATCAGGTAGCCCGAGAGGGTGAAGAACACGCTCACCCCCAAGAACCCACCGCGGGCCCAGTCGAACCCGTTGTGGAACAACAACACCAACACCACCGCAAGCGCCCGCAACCCGTCGAGGCCTGGCACCACCCCGAGTCGGCCCGCGTCAGGGCCCGCTGGGGGCGCCGCCCCCTCAGTACCAACAACCCCTTGTGTGACGTGCGGAACGTTCATACGCGCCTCCCAAGGGTAGGCGCGTGCGGGTCCCCTGAAACGTCGGGGTCGGTACTTGACCGGCCGGTCAACGGGGGCGACACTTTCGGCCATGTACCAATGGTCTGAAGAGCAGTTGATGATCCGCGACGCCATCCGCCAGTTCGTCGACAAGGAGATCCGTCCCCATGTCGAAGATCTCGAGCACGGCGACCTCCCGCCCTACGACATCCTGCGGAAGATGTTCGCCACGTTCGGCATGGACGCCATGGCCCGCGAGAGGTTCAAGAAGCAGATCGAGCACGCCCACAGTGTCGAGGAGGCCAAAGCCGCCGGCCTTGAACCGCCCGCCAAGCCGGCCCGCGAAGGTGGGTCTGACCCCTCGATGCAACTCATCCCGATCATTGAATTGTGTCGGGTGTGTCCCGGCATGGTGACCGCCATGGGTGTGTCGATGGGATTGACCGCTGCATCGATCATGAGCCGCGGCACCATTGCCCAAAAGGAACGCTGGGTACCCGAACTCCTCACGATGGAAAAAGTCGGGGCTTGGGCCATCACCGAACCGAACTCTGGGTCAGACGCCTTCGGTTCGATGCTGTCCACCGCTCGCCGGGACGGTGATGAGTATGTGTTGAACGGTTCGAAGACCTTCATCACGAATGGCCCATACGCCGACACCATCGTGTTCATCTGCAAACTCGACGAGGGCAACCCCCCCGAGGAGCGCAAGATCCTCTCGTTCGTCCTCGATTCGGGCATGCCTGGCCTCGAGCAGTCCAAGCCCCTTCGCAAGATGGGTATGCACTCATCGCCGACGGGGCAACTGTTCCTCACCGATGTCCGTGTGGGACGGGACCGTCTCATCGGCGAGACCGAGGAGGTGCCTTCAGGTGGGCGCGACGGGGCCAAGGACACGTTTTCCATGGAGCGGTCCGGTGTTGCCGCCATGGCGCTCGGCATCATTGAGGAGTGCCTTGAACTGTCGGTCAACTACGCCAAGGAACGGGTGCAGTTCGGCCAGCCCATCGCTCAGTTCCAGTTGATCCAGGAAAAGCTCGCCCGCATGGAGGTGGCTCGGCTCAACGTCACCAACCTGGTGTTCCGCACCATCGAGATGGCCAAGGCCGGAGCGTCGCTGACCTTCGCCGAAGCGTCAGCGATGAAGCTGTATTCGGCCCGGGCCGCAACCGAGGTCGCCCTTGAAGCCGTGCAACTCTTCGGCGGGAACGGCTACATGTCGGAGTACCGCGTTGAGCAACTCGCTCGCGACGCAAAGGTGCTCCAGATCTACGCCGGCACCGACGAGCTGCAGATCGTGGCGATCGCCAAGGACCTGATCCGCCGCTAGACCCCCAAGGATCGACCGACGATCTCTTTCATGATCTCGGTCGTCCCGCCATAGATCGTGGTGATGCGGGCATCGACCCATGCACGTGCCACCGGGTACTCGCGCATGTAGCCGTAGCCTCCGTGCAGTTGCACACAGGCGTCGGCGGTGCGTTTATGAAGTTCGGTGCACCACCATTTGGCCATCGCCGCCTCCTCAACGCTGAGTTCGTTCTCGTTGAGTGCCTCCACACACCGGTCGATGAAGACCTGGGCCATCTCGATCTCGGTGGCGATCTCAGCGAGTGTGAACCGGCTGTGCTGAAACGAGCCGATCGGTTGACCGAACGCCTGTCGTTCCTTGGTATAGGTGAGGGTCTCGTCAAAGATCGCCCGGGCGGAGGCAACGCCCGTCATGGCGATGCTCAGTCGCTCCTGGGCCAGATTGTCCACGAGGTGGCCAAAACCGTTGCCCTCCTCGCCGAGCAGGTTCGTCACCGGTACCTCAACGTCAGTGAAGAACAACTCCGCCGTGTCCTGGGCGTGCATGCCCAACTTGTCGAGGTTGCGGCCCCGTTCAAATCCCGGCATTGAACGTTCCAACACGAGCAGGCTCATGCCCCGGTGGCGCTGGTCGGGATCAGTTTTCACAGCGCAGATCACGACATCTGCGTTAATGCCGTTGGTGATGAAGGTCTTTGAACCGTTCACCACATAGACGTCCCCATTGCGGATAGCGGTGGTCCTCATCGCAGCCAAGTCCGAACCGATGCCCGGTTCGGTCATGGCCACCGCCGTGATCAACCCACCCGAACAGATCCCGGGCAACCACCGAGCCTTTTGCTCGTCGGTAGTGAGATCGGTGAAGTACGGCAGGCAGATGTCGTTGTGCAGCGTGATGCCGAGTGCAGTGCCTGGTATTCCCGCTGCAGCCAACTCCTCACTGATGATCAGGTTGTAGCGGAAGTCATTGACGCCACCGCCTCCATACTGCTCCGGCGCAGCCATGCCGAGATAGCCGTGCCGTCCGGCATCGGCGAACACCTCACGGGGGACGATGCCGTCGAGTTCCCACTGGGGGTGCCCCACCACGAGAACGTCATCAACCCACCGTCTAAATGACTGGCGGAACAGATCGTGGTCATCGTCGAAGAGTGTTCGGCGCATGGCCGCAGCGTAGTGGTGGCCAATGTGGCGTCGATGAGCCGAGGGTTCCGGTAGGGTGGGGAAGTACCACGGGAGTCCCACTGAGGGGCTGAGAGGGAGGGTTCGCCTCCGACCGTAGAACCTGATCCGGATCATGCCGGCGCAGGGAGAGACCATGGAACGATCCGAGCAACCTGCCGTCACCATCTTCACCGGTGGTCCCGCGCCCGATCCGGTGGTCGGGGCCTGGGCGGTCACCGCCGCAGCCGCAGGTGTGGTGGTGGCCGCCGACGAGGGAGTCGATCACGCGCTCGCCCTAGGAGTGGTGCCCGAGGTTTCCGTCGGTGACTTTGATTCCGTCAGCCCCGACGGGCTCGCTGCGCTTGAAGCCCTCGGGACCCAGATCATCAGGCATCCACCGGACAAGGAAGCTACCGATCTTGAGCTGGCACTCACCATCGCCGTTCGCATGGCGCAAGGCGGACCCGTCGTGGTGGTGGGCAGCGCCGCAGGCCGACTCGATCACCTCGCCGCGCAGATGTCGCTGTTGGCCTCCCCCGAGTGGGCCCCGGTCCCGCTGACGGCGTACCTCGGATCGGCTGCGTTGCGGCCGATCCACGCAGGCAGCACCCGTGCATTGCACGGTGTCCCCGGTGGTCTGGTGACCCTGCTTCCCGTCGGTGGGTCGGCGGGCGGTGTCACGACCACAGGCCTGCGCTTCGGACTTGATGGCAGCGAACTGATCCCGTGGTCCACCCGCGGCGTGTCCAACGAGTTCGTCGCACCCGTCGCCAGCGTCACCGTGGGCGCCGGGGTGGTCATGGCCATCGTGCCCGACGAGGCGGACCGAGTCGTCATCAATACACACGAGCAGTAGGAGATCCCGTGAATCGAATCTTCGCATCAGTCGCCGTTGCGGCCTTACTCATCGTGGCCGGTTGCGGCACGACCAATGAGCCGTCCAGCGAAAGCGCCGGTGACGACCCTGCCGGGACCACCGTGCGGGTCGTGACCCACGACTCGTTCGACCTGACCCCCGAAGTTCTCGCCTCGTTTGAGCAGCAAACCGGCATCACCGTGGAACTGATCGCCGGGGGTGATGCGGTGGCCATGGTGAACCAGGCGATCCTCACCGCCGGCAACCCCGTGGCCGACGTGCTGTTCGGCATTGATGACAACCAACTCGCCGCAGCCCGGGAGGCCGGATTGTTTGCACCGCACGTCGCTGCGGCCCGTGACACCGTGCGAAGTGACGTCGCCGTGCCCGAGGGTGACCTCGTGACCCCCATCGACGTCGGGGACGTCTGCGTGAACTACGACCGGGAGTGGTTCGCACAACGAGGGATAGCGCCACCGGACGGGCTTGAGGACCTCACCGATCCCCTCTACGCCTCCCAATTCATCGTGCAGAACCCCGCCACGTCGAGTCCCGGTCTCGCCTTCCTGTTGGCCACGGTGGCGGCGTTCGGTGACGACTACACCGGCTACTGGGAACGCCTTGTGGCCAACGACGTTGCGGTCAGCGACGGCTGGGAAGAGGCCTACTACGGCGAGTTCTCCGGCGGATCGGGCGAAGGGGAGCGGCCGCTCGTGGTGTCGTACGCCACCAGTCCGCCAGCGGAGGTGTACTACTCGGAGACCTACGCCGCCGACGTCGAGGCGGGGACGCTCCCCGCTGAGGCGCCCACCGGGGTCGTGGCCGACACCTGTTTCCGCCAGGTTGAGTACGCCGGCGTTCTGGCCGGATCCACGAACGTGGCCGGGGCCGAATTGTTCATCGATTTCCTGCTCTCCGAGGCGGTCCAGACCGACATCCCGCTCACCATGTTCGTCAACCCCGTGCGCGCTGACGTCGCACTCCCCGACGTCTTTGAGCGTTACGCCGGTTCGGCGGGAGAAGTGTGGTCCCTCCCGGCAGACGAGATCGACGCCGGTCGTCGAGGCTGGGTGGAGGAGTGGCGCAGGATCGTGCTGGGGTGAGCGGTCCGTGACCCGTCGTCGATGGGTCGGCCTCGCCCTCGTTGCCGTCCCGGCGCTGTTCGTCGGCGCCCTGTTGGTCTGGCCGCTGGCTGTCGTCGTCAACCGCGCCCTCCGCCCGGGGGGAAGCCTTGACCTGACGCCGGTCACCACCGCCGCGTCTGACCCGTCGCTGTGGGGTGTCGTGTGGTTCACGACCTGGCAGGCTGCGATCTCGACGGTGTTGACCCTGGCGGTGGCGCTCCCCGCCGCATGGCTGTTCGCCCGGAACCGGTTCCGGGGTCGTGGGGTGCTGTGGGCCCTGCTCGTCGTTCCGTTCGTGCTCCCCACCGTGGTGGTGGCTGCTGCGTTCAGTTCCGGCCCGGGATCGTTCGCCGTGCCGAGAGGGACCCTGTGGGCGGTGCTGGTGGCCCACACCTTCCTCAACTACGCCGTCGTGGTGCGCATCGTCGGGGTGGCGTGGGCAGACCTCGCTGACCGTTACGCCGACGCCGCCGCGGTGCTCGGGGCGGGGACGTGGCAGGTGGCGCGCCGCATCACCGCACCGTTGCTCGCCCCCTCGGTGCTCGCGGCCTCATCGGTGGTGTACCTGTTCAGCTTCACCTCGTTCGGTGTGGTGCTGGTGCTCGGAGGCGCACGGCTGCGAACCATCGAGGTCGAGATCTACGAGCGGGTACGCCAGCTGGACCTTGGGACCGCCGCGGTGCTCGCCGTCGCCCAGATGCTGTTGGTGGTGGCCTTGTTGTGGGTGGCGGGTCGTTGGGCACAGCGCTGGTCGGTGACGTTGCGACCGACGGCACCCGCACCTCGCGTCACGGACCGTTGGGGGCGACGACTGGGGGCTGGTCTGGTGGCCTTGACCATGATGGTGATCCTCGGGATCCCGCTGGTCACCCTCGTGGCTCGTTCGGTCTGGGGACCTGACGGCTGGACCTGGTCGTACTGGTCGGCGCTCGACGACCGACGTGGCGTGCTGCAGGCCGCCCCGCTCGAGGCACTCGTGAACTCACTGGTCGTCGCCGTGGTGGCCACCGCCATCGCCATGGTGGTGGGTGGGCTCGCCGTGGCAGGAATCATGAGCCTTGAGCGTGACCCCCATGGGTCCCGCCTCGCCCGACCCGCCGCCTTCGACGCGCTGCTCATGCTGCCGTTGGGAGCATCCGCCGTCACGGTCGGTCTGGGCCTGCTGCTGGCGTTCGGTCGCCCACCGTTGGATCTGCGCTCGAGCATCGTGTTGGTCCCCGTCGCCCAGGCTCTCGTGGCCCTGCCCTTCGTCGTGCGCGTCCTGCTCCCTGCCGCCCGCTCGATCGATGCATCGATGCGCGAGTCCGCTGCGGTTCTCGGAGCCACGCCGATCTCGGTCGTTCGGCACGTCGATGTGCCGCTGTTGGCGCGACCGATTGCCGTGGCGGGCGGGTTCGCTTTCGCCATCGCCCTCGGCGAGTTCGGTGCCACCCTCGTCGTGGCGCGTCCCAACCTGCCGACGTTGCCGCTGACCGTGGCCCGTCTGCTCGGTCAGCCCGGCGCCCTCAACCGGGGTCAGGCCATGGCGGTGGCGACACTGCTGATGGTGGTCACCGTCGGGGTGGTCCTCGCCGTCGATCAACTGCGCGGTGGCCTGCGTGACTGACGGGGCCCGACTGGATGTCGAGAGCCTCGACGTGCAGCTTGGTGGCGCGTCCGTGCTGGCCGGTGTGTCGCTCACCGCTCCGGCGGGTCGAACGACGGCCGTCCTCGGTCCGAGCGGGGGAGGGAAGTCGACGCTGTTGCGTGCGGTGGCGGGACTGATCCGCCCTTCGACGGGCAGGGTGCTCCTCGACGGCGTGGACGTCACCTCCGTGCCGGCACATCGCCGGGGCGTCGGCCTGGCCTTCCAGGATCTGGCCCTGTTCCCACATCGTGACGTCGGGGCCAACATCGGGTTCGGGTTGCGGATGCAAGGCGTGGCCGGCGAGGAGATCGCCCGCCGGACCGCCGAGGTGTTGGACCTCGTTGGGCTTCCCGGGTTCGCCCGACGTGGAGTCGACACGCTCTCAGGTGGGGAGGCGCAACGGGTGGCCCTTGCCCGCGCATTGGCGCCAGGCCCGGGGGTGCTGTGTCTCGATGAACCACTCGCCGCCCTCGACCGTGTGCTCCATGACCGGCTTGTTGGCGAACTGCACGCACTGTTCGCCACCGTGGGAACGACCGTCGTGCTCGTCACCCACGACCAACGCGAAGCCCTGGCGCTCGCCGATCATCTCGTTGTGCTCGGTTCAGGCCATGTCCTGCAGGCAGGCCCACCCCAGCAGGTCTGGGACCAGCCGGCGACCGAAGAGGTCGCCCGTTTCGTGGGCCACGAGGTGGTCGACGACTGGCGGGGTGGGGGGCGCGTCGTGCTCCGACCCGGTGCGATACGGGTCACGGGGGTTGCCGATACCGCCGGTGTGCGGGTCGTTGACGCCGTCTTCGCTGGCGGGCATACCACCCTCACCCTTGACGTCCCCGACATCGAGGGCTTGGTGACCACCGAGGTGACCGACCCCACGGCGCCACAATGGCGAGGAATGGACGTGACAGTGGAGATCGACGAGTCCCGGTTGTGGCACCTGGGGAGGTGAGGTTCGTTCAGCCGAACAGTCCGGTGGGGCAACTCACCCCGGTGTCGCCGAGACCGCAGTAGCCGTTGGGGTGACTCACGAGGTACTGCTGGTGGTAGGGCTCGGCCCAGTAGAACTCGGGGGCCGGTCCGACCTCAGTGGTGGGTTCCCGGTATCCCGCAGCCACCAACTGCTCGGTGTACACCGCCACGGACCGTTCGACCATGGGTTGCTGGGCGTCGTTGGTCCACCACAGTCCCGAGCGGTACTGCGTGCCGACGTCGTTGCCCTGCCGCATGCCCTGTGTGGGGTCGTGGGATTCCCAAAACGCCGCCAGCGCGTCCGCCAGTGGCAACACGGTCGGGTCGAACACCACCAGCACCGCCTCGGCGTGGCCGGTACGGCCACTGCAGACTTCCTCGTAGGTGGGGTTGGGGGTGTACCCCCCGGCGTAGCCCACGGCGGTCGTCCACACCCCGGGCAGGTTCCAAAACACCCGCTCGGCGCCCCAGAAGCACCCCATGGCCACCATCAGGGTCTCGTGGCCGTCGGGCCACGGGGGGCCGAGCGGGTTACCGAGGGCGAGATGGGCGTCGGGGAGAGGCATGCGTTCAGCGCGACCGGGGAGTGCCTCGTCGGGGGTCACCATTGCGGGTTCACGACCAAACCACATGGTGCGCACCGTACCGGGTTCGCAGTGGGGTCGCACCGCGGCAGACTGTGGGCGTGGATCTCTCCGTTGACCTCGACGCCGACTGCGCCCCTGAGGTGCTGTTCGCCCATGTGGCCGACCTCGGTGCGTACCCTGCGTGGCTCGGCATCGTGGACAACGCCGTGCCCCACCCGGGACTCGACCTGACCCTCGGGGTGGACGGCGATGGAGATGCCGATCCGGGGGCGTGGCTGGTTGAGCTCCGAGGCCGGCTCGGGCCGGTGGCGCGTTCCAAGCGCCTCCGCATGGTTCGCACCATGTTCGACCCGCCATGGCACGTGCGGTTCGAGCGTGCCGAACTCGACGGGCGCAACCACGCACCGTGGGTGCTTGACGCCCGCGTCGAGCAGCGGGAGGGTTCCGCCCGGCTCACCGTGGACCTCCACTACGGAGGCTCGTTCGGGGGCGCCCTCCTCGAACGCATGCTGTCCGACGAGATCGAACAGTCCCGGCCTCGTCTCGCCGCCCTTGTCGCCGGACCGGCCCCGGCCTGAGCGTTGCCTACAGCAGCGCCCGCAAGAGCGCGACCGCAGCGGCGACGCTCGACAGCACGAGGACGACGACCCGCAGTGTGCGTCGGTTGACCCGTGGCGCGAGGGGTCGTGACAGCAGGTACCCCGCAACGGTGCCGGGTACGAGCAGAAGGCCGGTGGCGAGGTCCTCCCACCCGAACCGGCCGACCGCAGTGAGGGCGAGCAACGACACCACGGTGCCCAACAGAAAGAACCGTGACAGCGCAGCGCGAAGTTCGTCACCTTCCGATCCTGCCTGCACCAGGGCGATAGCCGGCCCGCCGATGCCCACCGAGGTCCCCATGAACCCCGACAGCGCCCCGGCTGCAGCCATGGTGCGGGGCGTGCGGTGCGGGGCGAATCCACTGGCCCCCAGCGCCACCGCGGCGAGGATCATGACGGCGAAGAACATCGAGAGCTGATCGGCGGCGATGGCCCCCAACACCAGGGCGCCCGCCACGCCGCCGAACACCTGCCCGACGTTGGCCCACGCCATGGTGCGCCACGGGTTCGTCCCACGGTTCGCTCCGAGGATCAGCACGTTGAGTGCCACCGCAGCAATGATCAGGGGTCCGGGGACCAGGTCGGGATCGACGATGACGAGCAGCGGTGCGGCGAACAGGTTCGATCCGAAACCTGCCACGCCCTGGATGGCCGAGCCGACGAGCATCACGGCGAACGCAACGAGAAAGACGCTGAGGCTCAGGGGGTCACCTGCTCACCGGCGTGGGACTCCCAGCGGGCCACCACCGAGGCGTAGTAACCGCCAAGAGCGACGAGTTCGTCGTGCGTGCCGATCTCGGTGATTGTGCCGTGCTCCACCACGCCGATCCGGTCGGCGCGCATGGCCGTGGCGAGTCGGTGGGCGACAATGACGGCGGTGCGGTTGGCCAGCAGCGTGTCAAAAGCCCGCTCGATGCGGCGCTCGGCGGCGAGGTCGATGTTGGAGGTCGCCTCGTCGAGGATGAGCACCCGGGGACGCGCCATGAACGCACGACCAAGCGCCAAAAGTTGGCGTTCCCCCGCAGAGAGCGAGGACCCCCGTTCGAACACCGGCGTGTCCAGGCCGGCGGGTAGGCGTGCGACGAGATCGTCGATGCCCAACTCCTGGCACGCCGCCATGATGTCCTCGTCGCTCGTGTCCGGTGCGGCAAACGTGAGGTTGTCCCGCACGGTGCCGTGGAACAAGAACGGCTCCTGGGGAACGAGGCCGAGTTGGCTGCGCAGCGACGTGAGTGACACGGAACGTAAATCGTGTCCGTCGATGGTCACCGTGCCCGACGACGGGTCGTAGAAGCGGGCCATAAGTTTGGCAATGGTGGACTTTCCCGCCCCGGTGGGTCCGACCAAGGCGAACGTCTCCCCGGGGGCGATGTCGAGATCTACCGCGTGGAGCACGTCGCGCCCCGGCTCGAAGGCGAACGTCACGTCGCGCAGCGAGATCGCCCCGTCAATGGGGGGCATGGTGACGGCGTCGGGGTCCTCGGGAACGCTGGGGTCGGTGGCGAGCAGATCCCGGAGCTTGGTCACCGCCGCCTGGCCCGACTGGTAGGTGTTGTACAGCTGGACGAGTTGTTGCACCGGTGCGAAGAACGCCGTGAGGTAGAGGACAAACGCGCTCAGTTCGCCGAGGGTGAGTCGGTCGCCCAGGACCATCCACGCCCCGACCCCCAGGACCACGGCTTGGCCCACGATGCCCACACCGTCCGATGCCGGGCCGTAGATCGCCCCCACCCGGGCGGTGTAGAGGTTGGCGTGCAGGTGGGAGTCCACGATGTCCTCGTGGACTTCGACGCTGCGGCGGCGACGGTTGTGGGCGGCGATGACCCGGATGCCCGCCAGGCTCTCAGCGAGATCGGTGAGTACCTCAGCGATGCGGTCGCGCACCTCGGCGTAGCCGCGCTCTGATGCCGAGCGGAACCACAACGTGAGCGCCAGCATGATCGGCACCACCACACCGATGGTGATGAGGGCAAGCATTGGGCTCATCCACACCAGCACCGCCGTGATGATCACCAGCGTGAAGCCCTGCACGGCGAGGTTCACGAGTCCGTCTTGGAACAGGGCGGTCAGCGCGTCGATGTCGCTGGTCATGCGGGTCATTACCCGGCCTGAGCGTTCACCGGTGTAGTAGTCGAGCGACAGTCGCTGGAGGTGGGCGAACACCCTGATGCGGAGCATCTCCATGAGCCGCTCACCGAGGTGGCCGGTGTAGGAGATCCGTGCCCCCGACGCCACCACGTTCAGCCCGATCGCAGCGAGGAACGCTCCCGCCGCCATCAGTACGACCCGAAGGTCGCCGTCGCTGATTCCCCGGTCGATGCCGATCTGGGTGAGGAGGGGACCGGCCTGCAACGTGGCGGTCTCCACCACGACCAACAACAGGGCCACGAGCGCGGGGCCCCTGACCGGCCGGAGGAATGACCGCAAAGTGAAAGGACTCCGGTCGCTCTCGTGGTGGGAGAACTCCACGTCGGGTGCGGGATGCTCAGGTTCGGTATCGAGCACCCTGCGGGCGCGTTCGGCGAGTTCGGGGGGAACCCCGGCGAAGGGCAGACCACCCTGTGGAGCGCCGGCGCCACCGCCGAACGGGTTGCCTGCAGGCGGTCCCCAACTCACAGCATCACCCCACCGAGTCCACCCGGCATGCCCCCCGGACCCGGGGGAGGCACAACCGCAGCCACCCCGGAGGCCTCCTTGAGTTCGCGGGGTGTGTCATCGGTACGCGCCAGCAACGCCCGGTAGCGATTGTCATTGGCCATGAGTTCCGCATGGGTGCCCGTGGCCGCCACCCGGCCATCCTCAAGAAGTGCCACGCGGTCGGCGAGGGCGATGGTCGACAGGCGGTGGGCGATGATGAGGGTGGTGCGGCCCTCGAGCAGGGTCTCGAGCGCCTCATGGATGGCGGCTTCCACCCCGACGTCGATGGCACTGGTGGCGTCGTCAAGCACGAGGACCGGCGGGTTGGCCAACAACATGCGGGCGATGGCAATGCGTTGACGTTGTCCGCCTGAGAGGGTCAGGCCGCGTTCGCCGACGACGGTGTCGTACCCGTCGGGCAGCGCCGCGATGAACTCGTGGGCCTGGGCGGCGCGGGCCGCTGCGACGACCTCGTCACTCGACGCGTCGGGGCGACCAAAGGCGATGTTGTCGGCCACGCTGCACGAGAACAGGAACGGCTCGTCGAGCACCACCCCCACCGCATCGCGCAACGAGTCGAGGGTCACCGCCCTCACGTCATGCCCGTCGAGGCGCACCATCCCTGATTCGACGTCGTAGAACCGTGGGAGCAGTCGGGCCACGGTGGACTTGCCCGAACCGGTCGTCCCCACCAATGCCACGCGTTCACCCGGGGCGATGGTGAGGGTGAAGCCGTCGAGGACGTCGGGGCCCTTGGACCCGTCAGGGTGGGTGTAGCCGAAATGGACATCGTCGAACTCGACGCTGCCCACCGGGGCGACGAGGGCGACCGCCCCGGGTGCGTCGACGATCTCAGGGACGGTGTCGAGCACCTCGTAGATCCGTTCGGCCGAGGCGCGGGCACGTTGAGCGAGGAGCAGGACAAAACCCAACAGGCGGAACGGCACCTGGATCATGGCGATGTAGATGTTGAACGCTACGAGGTCGCCAATCATCAGCGATCCCTCGATGACCTGCCAGCCACCGAAACCGAGCACCGCCACCTGGCCGAGTCTCGGCAGGTTTTCCATCAGTGGCGCGTACCGGGCCCGGGTGTCAGCGGTCGTGGTGTTGGCCCAGCGAACCCGTCGGGCGGTGCGGGCCAACGCATCGAGTTGGCGTTTCTCGGCGGCGAACGACTTCACCACCCGTACGCCGTTGATGTTTTCGTCGACGACCGTGGCCAACTCGGCGAGTCGGGCCTGGGTGATCCACGTCAACGGGAAGACGCGGTCCCGCAACACCCGGCCGAGGAGGTAGACGCCCGGCAGGGGGGCGACCGCCAGCAGCGTCAGTGGCAGATCGATGCTGATCATGACCCCGATCGCCAGGAAGAACGACAGCACCGACAGGGCAATGAGGGGGGCGAAGGCGAGGAACATCTGCACGCTGCGGATGTCGGCGTTCGCCCGGGAGATCACCTGGCCGGACTGGATACGGTCAAAGAAACTGAACGACAGCCGGGTCAGGTGTCGGTACAGGTTCGCCCGCAGGTCGGTCTCGACGTCGAAGGCAAGTTTGTACAGCCCGTACCGGTAGGTGGCGGCGAAGATCGCCCGGGCGACGGCGAGCACGACGAGGATGACGACGAACCCCCAGATGGACCCTGAACGATCGACGAGGGCGGTGTCGATGGCGGCGGCGATGACCGCCGGCACGGCCACCTGCACGCCGAGGGCGATGAACGCAGCGACGAGTGACACGGCCAGCAGTGCCCGGTGGCGGCCCACGAGAGGGGCGAGTCGTCTGAGCCATCCCAAGGAGGCGTCGGGGGAGACCTCGGGGCGTTGGCGCGCACCGGGGACGTCAGCCGCCCGATAGTTCACCGCATCATCCCCCACACTGGAAGTGTCGTCGGTGGGGGTGCCAGGCGACAACCCCGCCCGGGTTCAAGCCTCCCACGACCTAGGCTGTCGGGATCAGTACAGCGCTTGGCCTCGCCGCCATCGTGGCGCTCATTGCCGCCAACGGGTTTTTCGTCGCCGCCGAGTTCGCGCTGGTGGCGGTCGACCGCAACGCGCTCGCACGCCAAGTCGCCGCCGGTGATCGTCGGGCACGTCGGGTCGACGCGTTGGTCCGTCACCTGTCGTTCCACCTCTCAGGCGCCCAACTGGGCATCACTGCCACGTCGCTGGTCCTCGGGTTCCTCGCCGGACCACTGCTCGGTGACCTCCTCGACCCGCTGCTCGGTCCTCTCGGTGAGGGGGCCGCCGTGGCAGCCGCACTGGTGCTCGCCACCGTGGTCCAAATGGTCATGGGCGAACTCGTCCCCAAATCCATCGCCATCGCCCGGCCGGGACCGGTGGCGGCTGCACTCGGGTTCACCGTGAACCTGTACGGGGTGGTGTTCGGTCCGCTGATCCGGTTCCTCGACGGTGCGGCGAACCGGACGGTACGACTGTTCGGCATCGAGCCCGCCGAGGAGCTCTCCCAGGTCCGCACCGTCACCGAGTTCGAGTTGATGTTCCGCTCCACCGCGCTCGTCGGGACGCTCGGTGCGGACTCGGCAGACTTGCTTGACCGGGCGCTGCGGTTGTCCCGACGCACCGCCGCCGACGTGCTCGTTCCCCGAACCTCGGTGTCAGGGTTGCCGGTGGAGGCGACGGTCAACGAACTCGTCACCCGATCACGTCGCACCGGCCACTCCCGGTTCGTGGTGTACGGCACCGACCTCGACGACCTTCGTGGCGTCGTGCACGTCAAGGCCGCCTACGGCGTGCCTCGCTCCCAGCGTGACGAGGTGATCGTCGCCGACGTGATGGGTGCGGTGCTCGCCGTGCCCGAGAGTCGGGACCTCGACGATCTGCTCGGCGACATGCGCTCGACGCGCCATCACCTCGTGGCCGTCGTCGACGAGCACGGCGGGACGGCGGGGATCGTCACGCTTGAGGACGTGCTCGAACAGGTCGTCGGCGACATCACCGACGAACACGACGTCCGAGGCACACAACTGACCCGACCGGTGCGGCCCGGAGAGTGGTCGCTCGATGGCGGTCTACATCTCGACGACGTCGTCACCGACACCGGCCTCGTACTCCCTGAAGGCGCCTACGAGACCCTGGCCGGGTTCGTGCTCGATCGACTCGGTCGGATCCCGGTACCCGGGGACGCCGTTGAGGAGCAGGGCTGGCGGATCGAGGTGGAGCAACTCGACCGGCGCAGAGTGGCGCGGCTGCGGGTCGTGCGCCCTGCGGCGCCTGATCCCGGGGAGGTTCCGTCGTGATCTGGGCGCTGGTTGCCGCACTGGTGCTCCTTGTCGCCAACGCCGCCTTCGTCGCCGTCGAGTTCGCGCTGTTGGGTGCGCGACGATCCCGGCTCGAGCCACTGGCCGAAGGTGGGAGCCGGCGCGCCGCGGTGGCGCTTGCGTCGATGGACAAGCTCAACACCCAGCTGGCGGGAGCCCAGCTGGGGATCACTCTGGCGTCACTGACCCTCGGGTACGTCGCAGAGCCGCTCGTGGTGCACCTGTTCGAGGACCTGTTCGGCGTCGTCGGTGTCCCCGAGGTCGTCTCGGCCGTCGTTGCGTTCGTCATCGGTCTCGGCATCGTGGTGTTCGTCCACATGGTGGTCGGCGAGATGGTGCCGAAGAACATCGCCATCACCCACCCCGACGCCACACTCCTGGCACTCGCTCTCCCCAACCGGTGGTATCTCATCGTGGCGACCCCACTGGTGTGGCTCCTCAACACGTTGGCCAACGCGCTGGTGCGCCTCGGGGGCATCACCCCTCGCCAGAATCTCAACGAGGTGCCCGACGCCGAGGACCTCGTGGTGATGCTGGCGGAGAGTCAACGCGAAGGTCTCATCGAGCGCGGCGCCCACCGGCTCCTCACCGGGGTGCTCGAGTTCCGGGAGCGCACCGTGGCGTCGGTGATGGTTCCCGTCGAGGAGGTGGTGTCCGTCACGCCGTCCACCTGCGTCGCTGACGCCGAGCGCATCGTGGCCGAATGCGGCCACTCGAGGCTTCCCGTGCTCGCCGATCACGACAGTGGGGATCCGGGGCTGTTGGGTTTCGTGCATGCCAAGGACCTGCTCGGGCTCTCCGGCGCCGCCGGTGGTCGACCCCTCCCTATGCGCCTGGTGCGCCGCATGCCGGTGGTGAGTCCCGACCGGGCGCTCGACGAACTGATGCGGGCCATGCGCCACACCGGGGTCCACATCGCGGCGGTGGCCGGAACCGACGGTGAGCTGATCGGACTGGTGACCCTCGAGGACCTTCTTGAGGAGCTCGTCGGCGAGATCGAAGACGAGACCGACCCCGATCCGGGCTGATTCGTCACTGAACTGCAACATTGGGCCCTCTCGGGGTACCGTTGTTCCGTGTCCAGGCCCCCGGGACCCCTCGCAACGCTCGTCGGCGTCGCACTGCTCGTGAGCGGCATCGTGGTGGCGGGCCCCGTCGGGGCGCAGACCACACCCGGGCTCAGCGAAGCCCGCGACGCTGCTGCGGCCGCCGTCGCCGAGTTCTCCGCCGTCGAGACCGCCCTCGGCGAGATCGACGCCGAGATCCGCGCCGCCGAAGAAGGTGCCGCCGCAGCAGAGGTGGCCCTCGTCGACCTGCGTGAAGAGGTGAGAGAGCTCGCCGTTCGGCGCTACATGCAACTCGACGATCCCGCCGTGCTGCCCACCGGCGACGTCGGCGCCCGGGAGCGGGCACGGGTGTTGGTGCTCACCGTCGCCGGTCACAACTTCGACGCCATGGATGACTACCGCGCCGAGCGGGACAGACTCGACCGCAACCAGGTTGCCCTCGACGCCGCCCGTGCCGAACAGTCGGCGCTTCGCGACCAACTCGCCGAACGGCGAGCCGCTCTCGACGTCGAGTTGTCCCGACTGGAAACCCTCGAAGCCAACCGGCTCGCGGCCGAGCAGGCCGCGGCGCGTGCCGCTGCCGAACAGGCCGCCCGCACCACCACGGTTCCATCCGGCAGCCCGCGCCCCACAACCCCGACATCGCCGTCGCCGGTCACGCCAACCCCACCGGTACCGGGAGGTTGGGTCTGCCCGGTGCAGGGAGCGAAGTCCTTCATTGACTCGTGGATGGCCCCCAGGGCCGGTGGGCGTCGTCACGAAGGGGTCGACCTGATGTCACCTCGGGGAACGCCGGTGGTGATGCCGGTGTCGGGTCGGGTGGCGTTGACCACGAGCGGTCTCGGAGGTCTCGGCTTCGACCTCAACGGGGACGACGGGAACTACTACTTCGGCACGCACCTCGATTCCTACGCCGACCTGCCCAACGGCTGGTACCCGGCGGGCACGGTGGTGGGGTACGTGGGGGACACCGGGGACGCCAGAGGGACCGGGACCCACCTGCATTTCGAGATCCATCTCGGCGGCTACGGCAACCCGGTCAATCCGTATCCCACCGTTCGGGCCCACTGCTGATCGCTGTGGGCGCACCTGACCGGCGACTCGAGGCATTCGGTTCGCAGGTCGCGGCATGGCTGAGTCCGGTCGTCGGCACGGCGACGACCACGAGCGTTGAGCGACTCAGCGGGGGTGCGTCCCGTCAAAGTTTTGTGGTGACCCTGACCACCGCATCCGGTGAACGCAAGGTCGTCGTGCAGCGGAAACGATCGGGCGGCTTGGGGGCGCGACTCCTCGACGAGGCGGCGCTCGTTGAGATCGCCGGACGGTCCGGGGTTCGGGTCCCCACCGTGCTCGCCGCCACCGACGACCCGTCGGTAGTGGGTGGGGAGGCGCTGGCGGTGGATTTCGTCACCGGTGAATCCCTGGCTCCCGTGATCCTGCGAGACGATGCGTGGCGAACGGCTCGCCAGATCCTGCCGGGCCAGGCGGCCGCCGCCCTCGCCCACATCGGGCAGATCACCACCACCGACGAACGTCTCCGCTGGCTGCGAACCGACGATCCCCTGACACTCATTGACGCCTTGCACCACGGTCTGGGCCGGGCCCAGCCGGTCATCGAACTCGGGTTGCGCTGGTTGGCCGCCCACCGACCCCCCGCAGTGGCGGACCGGGTGGTGCACGGCGACTTCCGTCTCGGCAACCTCATGGTGGACCCCCACGATGGGCTGGTGGCGGTGCTCGACTGGGAACTGGCCCACCTCGGGGATCCGGTGGAGGACCTGGCGTGGGCGTGTGTGAAGGCGTGGCGGTTCGGAAGCGACGCGCCGGCACTCGGACTGTGTGGCATCGACCACTGGGTCGACCTGTGGGTCTCAGGCGGTGGCGATCGGCCGGACCGCCACCGACTGTTGTGGTGGCTCGTATACGGAACGCTGCGCTGGGCGGTGATCTGCGAACTCCAGGTCGCCGCCCACCTCAGCGGCCTCGCCCCCTCAGTCGAGCTCGCCGTGTTGGGTCGCCGGGTCGCCGAGAGCGAACACGACCTGTTGGTCCTGTTAGGGGCGTTGGACCTCTCGGGTGTGCCAGACGGGGAGGTGGCGCCGGTTGGCGATGCCGGCGGGTCGTCGGTCGAGCCACCCCACGACGCTCCGGGTGTCGACGATCTGTTGGGGGTGGTTGAGTCGTACCTGCGCAACGACGTCCCCGGCGCAACCACCGGTCAGGTCCGTTTCCACGGTCGGGTCGCTGCCAACGCCGTAGGCATCGTGCGACGTCAACTCGCTGACGCCGGGCAGGCCGGTCACCGACATCAGGCCCGGCTTGAGGCGCTCGGGTTCGCCGGCGACGGGGGCCTCGCCGACGCCTTGCGCAGCGGGCGGCTCGATGACCGCCTTGACGAGATTGGCGCGGTGCTTGGCCCGTCCGTGGTGGACAAGCTCAGGGTCGCCAACCCGGGATACCTGCTCACACCGTCTGCCGATCCGTGGTCGACCGCCGAGTAGGGTGCGCCCATGCGAATTGGAATTCTCGGTGCAACCGGACCCGCCGGCTCAGGCCTCGCAGCGCGTCTCGCCTCGGTGGGTTTCGACGTCTGTGTGGGTTCCCGATCGAAGTATCGGGCCATGGAGGTCGCCGACGAGCTGTGTGCCCGATGGAGCGACCTGAACCTCGCCATTGAGGCCGCCGACAATGCCGGGGCGGCTGACGCCGACGTCGTCGTCATCGCCACCCCGTGGGACGCCGCCGCCGCCACGGCGACCTCGGTGGCTCGTCAGCTCGAAGGCAAGGTCGTGATCTCGATGGCCAACGCCCTCGCCAAGGTCGGTCACGAGTTTCAACCGTTGGTGCCGCCCCGTGGGTCGGTGGCGGCCAGCGTGCAGGCTGCCGTCCCCCGATCGAAGGTCGCCGCCGCCCTGCACCACGTCCCGGCCAAGGAGCTCGGGCACGTGGGTGAGCCGGTGGTGAGCGACGTGCTGATCTGTTCGGATCACCCCGAGGCCACCGCCCTCACCATCGACATCATCGACCGGATCCCCGACCTGCGTCCCCTCGATGCCGGCCAGTTGTCCAATGCCGCACCCATTGAGGCGTTCGCTGCGGTACTCCTGCAGCTCAACGTCCGGTACAAGACCCGAGTGGCCGTGCAGTTCACCGGGCTCGATCTGGGCTAGGGGTTCGTGGGCGCTGGCGTGGTGGACGGATCCGTGTCCCAGGAGGGCCCGATGAGGCTGTTCGACACGTCCCGTGGTGCCGTGGTGCCCTTCGATGTTGCTGAGACCGTCACGATGTACACGTGCGGTATCACCCCCTATGACGCGACCCACGTCGGTCACGCCGCCACCTACCTGACCTACGACGTGTTGCAGCGTCGGCTGCGTGACCGTGGGCATCAGACCAGGTGCGTGCGCAACATCACCGACGTCGACGACGACCTGTTGCGAAAAGCTCGTGAACTCGGTGTGCACTACCTCGATCTCGCCGCTGCGGAAACGGCCCGATTCGACGCCGACATGGAGGCACTCAACGTCATTGAGTCGTTCAGTGAGCCCCGCGCCACCTCAGCCATTGCTGACATCCGCGGCTTCATCGGCATGGTGCTCGACCAGGGACACGCCTACGTCGCCGGGGGGGCGGTGTACTTCGACGTCTCGTCGTTCGCCAACTTCGGTCAGGTTTCCCACCTCGACCGGGACACGATGCTGGCACTCGCCGCCGAGCGGGGCGGCAACCCGGGTGACCCCAACAAGCGGGACCCGCTGGACTTCGTGCTCTGGCAGCCGTCCGCACCCGACGAGCCGGCGTGGGATTCTCTGTGGGGGCCGGGCCGACCCGGATGGCACATCGAGTGTTCGGCGCTCGCCCTTCGGGAGCTGGGGACCACCATCGACCTCCACGGTGGGGGAGCCGACCTCATCTTTCCCCACCACGAATGTGAGGCGGCGCAGTCGGAGGCCGCCACCGGGGAGCGGTTCGTTCGACACTGGATGCACCAGGCCATGGTCATGATGGACGGCGAAAAGATGTCGAAATCGCTCGGGAACCTGGTGTTCGTGTCCGACCTGCGCACCCAGTGGGATCCCCGGGCCATCCGCCTCGGTGTGCTCGCCAACCACTACCGAACCCCGTGGGAGTGGACCGACGCCACCATGCCCGAGGCTGCGACCCGGCTCGAGGGGTGGATGGCGGCGACAACCGATGGCGCCCCCGACAGCGCAGTCGCGGTGGCGGCGGTGCGTGACGCGCTCGACGACGACCTCGATACCCCCACGGCGGTCGCCGCCGTTGACGCCGCCGCCGCCGAAGGAGCCGGCGTCGCCTCCGCAGCGGCGCTTCTCGGAGTGTTCCTCACCGGCGAACCGGTGCGTTGAGTGGCACAATTCTGACGTGACTGCGAAGGTGGGCCAGCTCTACGGCGTGGCCAAGGCGATCCTCGACCCGCTCATCCGTTTCGGGTGGCGCCTTGACGTCCGGGGCCTTGAACATGTGCCGGCCACCGGCGGCGCCATCGTGGCCCCCAACCACCTGTCGGTCATTGACCACTTCGTCGTCGGCGCGGCGCTGAACCGTCGCATCACCTACGTTGGCAAGGCCGAGTACCTCGATTCGTGGAAGACTCGCTACCTGTTCCCTGCCATGGGCATGATCCCGATCGATCGTGGCGGTGGCTCGGCGGCCCAGCGAGCCCTCGACGCAGCGGCCCGCCTGCTTGAGAGCGGCGATCTGTTCGGCATCTACCCCGAGGGGACGCGTTCGCGTGACGGCGACCTGCACAAGGGGCACACCGGGGTGGCCCGTCTGGCGTTGCGCACCATGAGCCCGATCATTCCCGTCGGACTGCAGGGCACCGACGACGTGCAGCCCCCCGACTCGCCGTTTCCCCGCCCGTTCCGGATGATGCGGGTGTCCTTCGGCGCCCCGGTGGATGTCACCCGCTACGCCGACCGGGTCGACGATCGTCTCGTACTCCGTCAGATCACCGACGAGGTCATGTTCGAGATCGGTCGCCTGTCGGGTCAGCGTTACGTGGACACCTACGCCAACCGGTCCGACAGCGCCGAGGCGCTGCCGGCGGAGACAGCCCGGGTCGAAGGACCCGCCGGTGAGCCCCGACGCTCCTCGGCGGAGGTGCTCAGCAGCGCCTCCTGAGGTAACCGCCTTCGGGTCGGGTGGTGCGGCGCCGGTAGGCTGGGCCCAATGAGTGCTGCCACGTCAGAGACCATCACCGTCTCACTTCCCGACGGCTCCAACCGTGAGCTCCCCCGGGGTGCCTCCGGATCGGATCTCGCCGCCGCGATCGGACGACGCCTGGCTGCCGACGCCCTCGTCGCCGTGGTCGACGGTGAGCAGTGGGATCTGGGTCGAGCGCTACCCGATGGGGCCACGGTCAGCATCGTGACCACCAACAGCGACGAGGGCCGGGAGGTTCTGCGCCACTCCACCGCCCATGTGCTCGCCCAGGCGGTGCTCGGCCTGTTCCCCGGGACCAAGTTCGCCATCGGTCCCGCCATCGACAACGGCTTCTACTACGACTTCGAGCTGTCCGACGGCGCCGCCTTTTCTGACGACGACCTCGAACGGATCGATGCCGCCATGCGAGCGATCATCGCCGCCGATCAGGCGTTCACCCGTGAGGAGTGCGACACGTCGTCGGGTCTTGAGGTGTTCGCCGATCAGCCGTACAAGCGCGAGATCATTGAACGGGTCGACGCCAGCGAAATCTCCGGTGACGGCACGGTGAGCCTGTACCGCAACGACGGAGGGTTCGTTGACCTGTGTCGAGGGCCCCACGTGCCCTCAACCGGTCGGCTCGGCCACTTCGCACTCCAAAAGGTTGCCGGCGCCTACTGGCGTGGGGACGAGACACGGCCGATGCTGCAGCGCATCTACGGCACGGCGTGGGAATCCGACGCCGCCCTCAAGGCGCACCTCGAGCGTCTCGCCGAAGCAGAGGCCCGCGACCATCGGCGGCTGGCAAGCGAACTCGACCTCATCTCGTTCCCCGAGGAACTCGGGGGTGGTCTGGCGGTGTGGCACCCCAAGGGTGCCATGGTGCGCAAACTCATGGAGGACTACTCGCGCCAGCGGCACGAGGAGGGCGGCTACCAGTTCGTCGTCACCCCCCATCTCGCCAACGGCCACCTCTTTGAGACGTCGGGCCACCTCGACTTCTACCGGGACGGCATGTACCCGCCGATGGAGATGGACAACGGGACGTATTACCCCAAGCCCATGAACTGTCCGATGCACTGTCTGGTGTACCGCAGTCGACAACACAGCTATCGGGAACTTCCGTTGCGGTTCTTCGAACTCGGCACGGTCTACCGCTACGAGCGGTCCGGGACGCTGCACGGACTTATGCGCATCCGGGGCTTCACCCAGGACGACGCCCATATCTTCTGCACCGAGGACCAACTGCAGGACGAGATTGCGTCCCTGCTCGACTTCGTGATGAGTGTGCTTCGGGCCTTCGGGTTCGAGGACTTCACGGCGAACCTGAGCACCAAGGACCCCGACAAGTACGTCGGTGGCGACGAGATCTGGGACAAGGCCACCGGAGCGTTGCGGGCGGCGCTTGACAAGTACGGCCTGCCGTACGAGATCAAGGAAGGCGACGCCGCCTTCTACGGACCCAAGATCGACATCGACATCCGTGATGCCATCGGGCGGACGTGGCAGTTGAGCACCATTCAGTGCGACTTCAACCATCCGGAGCGTTTCGACCTCGAGTACGTCGGTGCCGACGGTGGCCGTCACCGGCCGATCATGTTGCACCGCGCCCTGTTCGGTTCGATCGAACGGTTCTTCGGGGTGCTCATCGAGCATTACGCCGGTGCGTTTCCGGCGTGGCTCGCTCCCACCCAGGTGCGAGTGTTGGGCGTGCGTGACGACCACGATGCGTATGCGGCATCGGTTGTCGACCGGTTGCGCGCCGATGGGTTCCGGGCCGACTGGGTCCGGGCCGAAGAGCCGCTCGGCAACCGCATTCGGCGGGCCAAACTGGACAAGTTGCCCTACGTCCTCGTCGTCGGTGACGACGACGTGGCCAACGACACGGTCGGGGTGAATCCGCGCGGCGGTGACGTCGAGCGTGATGTCGCCGTCGAGGAGTTCGTTGCCCGCCTCACCGCCGACGTCGCCGACCACCGCTGATGGTTGACCACCTGTGGGCCGGGTGGCGTTTCACCTACCTCGACCGGGTGACTGGTGACCCGACCCCGTTGCGGCCCGACGCCAGCGGATCGATGTTCGAACGGATCCTGGCGGTGGGCGACGCCGAGGGTGACGAGGCGGCGTTCGTCGTGCACCGTGGGGAGTGCTGCTCGGCGCTGCTCAACGCCTACCCGTACTCCACCGGTCACCTGCTGGTGATCCCCAATCGGGCGGTCGCTGATCTGGGCGAACTCACTGCGGGGGAGTCGGCGGAACTGTGGTCAATGGTCGGCGACGCCGTCGCCGCCGTGCGGGCGGCGTACGGGTGTGAAGGGGTCAACGTCGGGTTGAACCTCGGCGCCGCCGGCGGGGCGGGCATCCCCGATCATCTCCACGTGCACGTCGTCCCGCGATGGCGTGGCGACACCAACTTCATGACGGTGACCGCGACCACCCGGGTGCTGCCCGAACCTCTTGATGTGACCTGGCAGCGGGTCCGGTCCGCTTGGCCGCAGCCACCGTCGTGAGGGTACGGTCGGGGCGATGACCAGCGAGGACCGAGCAGGAACCGGCGACGAGGCCACCGAACCCCTCACCGACGCCGACATCCGCGACGCCCTGCCCGAGGACCTCAACGCTGCGGGGTACGTGGGGCCGTACCTGTTCCCCAACAACAACCGTCGGCGTGTGCCGGGGGTCATGTACCTGGTGTTGGCGGCCGTGCTGGTCGTGACATGGCTCGCAACCCGGGGGACCGGCACGGTGCTGGTCAACGGGGGATTCCTCGCTGCCGCCGGCCTGCTCGCACTCGTCGGGGTGTACAGCATCGTCGCCGGGTGGAACCTCGACGTTGACGAACGTGACGCGCTGGTGCTCGCCGTGGCGGAGGTGGGCTTCCCTGTCGGTCACGCCTCGGCCCAGCTCGGGTGGCGAGGCCTGCTCAGTCGACCCACGTGGCGGATCCTTCTGTACTCCGCTGAGGACCCCCCGACCAAGCGTGGTCTCATGCTCGTCGACGGGGTCAACGGCGAGATCGTCGAAGGGTTCGTCGAAGACAACCCCGAGGACTGGTCGAGTTCACCTGCGACCTGACGGTCGTGGCGTTCAACCAGCCGAGCGCAACGTCCCCTCGAACGAGCGCAGGCCCTCTGCTCCGACCCGGGTGGCTTCTTGGGCAATGGTTATGGCCGTGAGTGCCGGGCCGTCGGCGACGTGGGCGGGTCGTGACCAGTCAGCCATCGAGACCCCCTCGACGGCCCCTGCGAGGTCGGCACACTGGTCGTCGAGCATGTCGAGCAACGTCTCAAGCGACAGTCCTGGCGGAGGCGCCCAGTCCCGAAGGCTGGGGTCCAACACCCCGGGGTGCAGCGCAGGGTCGTCAGCGAGAAGCACCTCGTCAAGGGCCCGGTCGAGCAGGGTGAGGGTGTTGACCACGTCGAGGAGGAGATCCATGCCGCAATGCCCGTCAGACCCGACCCGACCGACCAATTCGTCAGCAGGGACGCCTCTCAACGCCGAAGCGGTGGCCAACACGTCCCTGAACCGGCGGGGGTAGGAGCGAAGCGCAACAGCGATGTCCACGGCTGCGAGGCGGGACACGTCAAGTCCGTCCATGCCCCGACCCTACCGGGATCAGGGGGGAGCGGTGTCCCGGCTGGTAGGTTGGAGTCATGATCGACAGCCAATTCAGGGCTGGCTTTGAGCGCAGCGTGAAGCCGATCGGCATCCGGTTGCGTCGTCTTGGCATTACCGCTGACCATCTCACGGCGACCGGCATGGTCATGTCGGTGGCTGCTGCGGTGTCCCTCGGCTTCGGGAACCTGCAGTTGGGCCTGCTGTTTTTGATCCTGTGCGGGCTCCCTGACGCCCTTGACGGCGCAGTGGCCAAGGCCGGCGGTACCTCGTCGCCGCGGGGTGCGTTCTTCGACTCGGTCGCTGACCGGGTGTCGGACGCTTTCCTGTTCGGTGGGGTGGCCTGGTACTTCGCCGCCCATCGCCCCGGTCTCGGGGTCATGCTTCCCGTCGCCGTGCTCGCCCTGTCGGGCCTGATCTCCTACCAACGTGCCAAGGCTGAGGCCATGGGGTTCACCGCCAAAGGCGGGATCCTCATGGAGCGGGCCGAGCGGATGATCCTCCTCGGGCTCGGACTGCTCTTTGAGGTGCTGTTGGTGCCCGTGCTGTGGCTGATGGTGGCGCTCACCGCGCTGACCGCCGTGCAGCGATTCGTCCTCGTGTGGCGTCAGGCGTCAGCGGCCCCCGCTGGTGGTGCGTCCACTCGCCGAACTGCTCGTCGTCGGGCGGCGCGCCGTCGCTCCACCCGTTCGTGGCAGCGACTGCGAACGTCTCGTCGCTGACGCCGTGGGGTGAGTCCCCGTACCGTAACCACCGCTTACCGGGCAGGGGCGTGGTTGGCCTGTCACCTGCCTGGTCCCGTGGTGTTCGGCCTGGCTGCTTTAGGTGGTCGGCTTGCGTCCCGCGTGGCCCGGTCCCGGGCGTTGGTGGCCCGTCGAAACCTCGAGCGGGCGCTCGGCCGCCCACTCGGTGACGACGAAGCCCGTCGAATGGTCGGTGACCTCTTCGCCAGCTACGGGCGGTACTGGGCGGACTCCTTCCGTCTTCCGTCCCTGCGGCCTGAGGAGGTGGAGGCCCGGTTCGACCTCGACGGGTACGAGCACGTGGTCAGGGCGCGTCAGGCCGGCAAGGGCATCATCTTCGTCCTCCCTCACCTTGGCGGGTGGGAGTGGGCGGCGTACTGGCTGACCCAGGTCGAGGGGTTCGCCCTCACGGTCGTCGTTGAGGACATTGAACCCCCCGAGCTTCGTGACTTCTTCGTCGACTTTCGTCGTGGGCTCGGCATGGAGATCGTGGTGCTCGGACCCCATGCCGGAGCGGCGGTCACTGGGGCGCTGGCCCGTGGTGACATGGTGTGTCTGCTGGCCGATCGGGACATCGACGGCACCGGGATCCCCGTGGAGTTCTTCGGCGAGGAGACCACCTTGCCTGCCGGGCCTGCAGCGCTGGCGTTACGCACCGGTGCGGCACTCATCCCGGGCACCGTCTATTTCGACGGGCCGAGACACCGCGCCGTTCTGCGTCCCTGCGTCCCCGTGGAGCGTCGGGACGGGTTCCGCAAGGACGTCGCCCGCATCACCCAGGCACTTGCCCACGAACTTGAGGCGCTGATCGTGGCGGCGCCCACGCAGTGGCACCTCCTCCAGCCCAACTGGGCCTCGGATCACGAGGCACTGGCCGCTGCGGGTTTCCCCACAGACGAGGCCACGGCGTGAGAGTCGGCATCGTCTCGCCGTACTCCCTGAGTCTTCCTGGAGGCGTGCAGGGCCAGGTACTCGGCCTTGCCCGGGCGTTGCGCACGTCGGGCCACGACGTTCGTGTCCTCGGCCCCTGTGACGGTCCACCTCCCGATGTTGGCGTGACCCCACTCGGTGGAAGCGTCCCGACCTCGGCCAACGGTTCGGTCGCCCCCATCGCTCCCGACGTGTCGACCCAGTTGCGCACCATCAGCGCGTTGCGCGACGAAGCGTTCGACGTCGTCCATCTTCATGAACCGTTGTGTCCGGGACCCACGCAGACGGCACTGTTGTTCAAGACGGCACCGCTGGTTGGTACGTTCCACGCAGCCGGCAACGAGTTGCCCTACCGGTGGTTCGGTCCGGTGGTGCGGCGGGCCGCCCGCCGCCTCGATGTCCGTTGCGCCGTGAGTGACGAGGCCCGGGATACAGCGTTCGCAGCGCTCGGGGGTGACTACGAACTGGTCCCGAACGCCGTTGATGTCGGCGCCTTCGTCGGGGCGGAGCCGTGGCCCACTGATGGCCACCCCACCATCGTGTTCGTCGGTCGACACGAGGAACGCAAGGGTCTGGCGGTGCTCCTTGAGGCGGTCAGCCTCATCAACGACGATCTGCGCCTGTGGGTCGTGGGGAGCGGCCCACAGACCGAGACCCTCAAGGCCCGCCATCGGGATCCCCGGATCGTGTGGCTGGGTCGGGTTGACGACGCCGAGCTGGCCTCCCGGCTGGTCGGCGCGGACGTGTTCTGTGCGCCGTCCCTCGGTGGAGAGTCCTTTGGGATTGTGCTCTTGGAGGCGATGGCCTCTGGGACCCCGGTGGTGGCATCCGACATCGCCGGGTACGCCAAGGTCGCCCGCGGTGGGCAGGACGCGCTCCTGGTGCCCCCCGGGGACGCGTCAGCGTTGTCCGAAGCCCTCCGGGTGGCCCTGGCGGACACCGACGCCCGGCACCGGCTGGTGACGTCGGGCACTGGGCGCGCCGCCCAATTCTCCATGGAACGGCTGGCGGAGACCTACCTCGGACTGTACGAACGGGCGATCAATGCCCAAGCGGCCCGTGCGCCCCGATCCGGTTGACTCGCACCTAGGATGGGACCCATGTGGATCGCCGTGATCGTGATCGTCGTTGTGGTGCTCATCTTCGTGGTGTGGCCCATCGCCATCTACAACCGGCTCGTTGCGCTCAGACTGCGTATCGACAACGCCTGGTCGCAGATCGATGTGCAGTTGAACCGTCGGAACGACCTCATTCCGAACCTTGTCGAGACCGTCAAGGGTTACGCCTCCCATGAGCGAGAAACCCTTGAGGGGGTCACCGCCGCCCGTAACGCCGCGGTGTCGGCGCAGACTCCTGCCGAGCAGGCGACTGCCGACAACATGATCACGGGAGCGTTGGGGAAGCTGTTCGCCCTCCAAGAGGCCTACCCCGACCTGAAGGCGGACCAGAACTTCCGGCAACTCCAAGAGGAGTTGACCTCAACAGAGGATCGCATCGCCTACGCGCGGCAGTTCTACAACGACCAGGTGCGCGGCTACAACACCTCCATCCAGCAGTTCCCGGCACTCATCGTGGCCCGGGCCGGCAAGTTCGAGGAACGGGAGTTCTTCGACGCACCCGAGGACGCCCGTGCCGTGCCTCGGGTCGAGTTCTGAGAGGGCCGGTCCGCTGTACGACCAGGTCACCTCCAACAAGCGACGTTCGGCGCTCCTGATCGCTGCGTTCGTCGCGCTCATCGCCGTGATGGGTCTTGCGTTCAGTGTCGCCATTGGCTTCGGCCCGATCGGGGTCATCGTCGCCGTGCTCATCGCCGCGGCGTTGGCGTTCACCTCATACTGGAAGTCCGACTCCATCGCACTGGCCATGAGTCGTGCGCAGCCGGCGGATCCCCAGGTGTATGCCCGCCTCCACAATCTGGTGGAGGGGCTCTGCATTGCCAGTGGGACGCCGGTTCCGAGGCTCTACGTGGTGGACGACCCGGCACCGAACGCCTTCGCCACAGGACGCAATCCGCGTCACGCCGCCATTGCCGTGACCACGGGCCTGCTCGAGAAGATGAACCGTGTCGAACTCGAAGGCGTGCTCGCCCATGAGCTCAGCCACATCCGCAACTACGACATCCTCGTGTCCACCCTGGCGGTGACCATGGTGGGGGCGGCAGCGTTGCTGTCGGACTTCGGCATTCGCTTCATGTGGTTCGGCGGAGGTCGTCGATCGGGTGACGGGGGTGGGGGAGGGAATCCGATCCTGCTCGTCGGTGCCCTCCTGTTGTTGATCCTCGCCCCCATCCTCGCGGTGCTCATGCAACTCGCCATCAGTCGCCGGCGGGAGGCGCTCGCTGACATGTCCGCGGTCGAAATCACCCGGTACCCTCCGGGTCTGATCGCAGCGCTCGAGAAACTCCGCGACGACGGCACGGTGGTGCAGTCCGGCAACCGCGCCACCGCCCACCTGTGGATCGAGGAGCCGGTACCGACCCGTGAGGACACCGAGCAGGCCAAGCGGTGGACCCACCTTTTCAACACCCACCCGCCCATCGAGGATCGCATCGCTGCACTGCGGGAACTGTGATACTCGTGGGGCAACCAACCCCGGAGGGAATCTGCCCGTGATCCGCACCTCACGGCGCCTCAGCGTCGTCGTCGCACTGGCGGCGATGGCTCTGGTGGCCGCCAGTTGCTCCCAGGAAGTGGACGTCACCGTCACGTCGGCCCCAACGACGTCGACCACGGTTCCACCGCCCCCCATCGTGTGGCCGCTCACCGGTCTGCCCGCTCCCGACGAAGCGGCCACGCAGCAGACCGCCGTGGTGGCCAAGATCGACAACTCCTCGGACGCCCGTCCCCATGGTGGGATCAACCAGGCGGACCTGGTCTACGAGGTGCAGGTTGAGGGCATCACCCGATTCGCCGCGGTGTTCCACTCCCAGGTTCCCGATCGGGTCGGGCCGGTACGTTCGGCGCGCTCAACCGACGTGGACCTCGTCGCCAACCTCGGCTCGCCGATCCTTGTGTGGTCGGGTGGGAACTCGAACGTGATTGGTGAGATCAACGCCGCAGCCAACGCCGGGCTACTGATCAATGGTGGCTACGACGCCGCCCCGGGTGACTACCAACGGGTGTCGGGCCGTTTCGCCCCCCACAACCTGTTCGCAAACGTGGCTGGGGTGCGCGACGGCCTTGGTCGGCCCGGCGAGGCGTTCCCCAAGCCGTTGTTCACCTACCGGACCGAGTCGGCCCCCGCACCTCGTCGCCCCGGCAGCACCACCACCACGCTGCCACCGTCGGGGGACCCGGTGCCGGGAATCACCATCAGCTGGGACCTCGGGAGTTCGGTGACCTACGTCTGGGACCCCGAGGCGGGATGTAACCGTCGCTTCCAGGATGGGGCACTGTTCCTCGACGAGGCCGGTGAGAGCGTGTGCCCACGCAACGTGGTGATCCAGTACACGCCCTACGGTCCATCGACGGCTGACAGCCGCTCACCTCAGGCCTACACGGTGGGCAACGGGTCAGGCCTCGTCTACACCGGGGGACGGCTGACCACGGTGCTGTGGGACCGCCCGGACCAGTTGAGCGGACCGAACCTGTTCCTGGCAGACCTTTCCCCGGCCCAGTTGACCCCGGGGAACACCTGGGTGGCGCTGCCGCCTCCGGACCAAACCGTGACCAACCTCACCGCCGAGCAGGCCGACGCGCTCCGATGAGGGTCTTCCGGCTTCTGCTCGGAGGCTCCGGGTCGGTACCATGCGGACATGACTGAGAATCGGGAGACAGGGACTCCGCTGGTCAAGCGGGGCCTCGCAGAGATGCTGACCGGTGGCGTGATCATGGATGTGGTCGACGCAGCCCAGGCTCGCATCGCTGAGGACGCCGGCGCCGTGGCGGTCATGGCGCTCGAGCGGGTGCCCGCAGACATTCGCCGAGACGGTGGTGTCGCCCGCATGTCCGACCCCGAGATGATTGAGGGGATCAAGGCGGCGGTGACCATTCCTGTGATGGCCAAGGCCCGCATCGGTCACTTCGCCGAGGCGCAGGTGCTGCAGTCCCTCGGCGTGGATTTCGTCGACGAGAGCGAGGTGCTGACCCCCGCCGATGAGGCACACCACATCGACAAGTGGGCGTTCGACGTGCCGTTTGTGTGCGGGGCAACGAACCTCGGCGAGGCGCTGCGGCGCATCGGCGAGGGAGCGGCGATGATCCGGTCCAAGGGTGAGGCCGGAACCGGCAACATCGTGGAGGCCGTCCGTCACCTGCGTTCGATCCTCGGCGACATCCGCCGGCTCACCGTTGCCGACGATGCCGAGATCTTTGACTGGGCCAAGCGACTCGCCGCCCCACTGCCTTTGGTGCAGGAGGTGGCATCCACAGGTCGCCTTCCTGTTCCGCTGTTCTGTGCTGGCGGTATCGCCACCCCTGCTGACGCATCCCTCGTGATGCAGTTGGGCGCTGAGGCGGTGTTCGTCGGGTCCGGCATCTTCAAGAGTGACGATCCGGCGCGTCGTGCGGTGGCGATCGTCGATGCCACCACGAACTTCAGTGACCCTGGGGTCGTGGCCAAGGCGAGTCGGGGTCTGGGCGAGGCGATGCCCGGTCTTGAGATCGGTTCGCTGAGCACGACCTTCGCCGACCGGGGTTGGTGAACGCCTCCCCACGCGTGGGGATTCTCGCCCTGCAGGGTGCGGTGGCGGCCCACCAGCGTTCGCTGGCTGGCCTCGGAGTGTCTGCCACGCTGGTGCGCACACCCGACGACCTCGACCGGGTCGAGGCACTGGTGCTGCCAGGTGGGGAGTCGACGACGCTGTGGCATCTGCTCAAGGTGAATGGTCTCGCCGAACCGCTGGCGGACCGTCTCGCCGGGGGCATGCCGGCGCTGGGGACCTGTGCCGGCATGATCCTGTTGGCCTCCGACGTCCTTGACGGCCGGACCGATCAGGGCTGGTTCTCGGCGATCGACATCACGGTCCGCCGCAACGCCTTTGGTCGTCAGGTCGACTCCTTTGAGTGCGATCTTGAACTCCCTGCGGTTGGCGCCCCCGACCTGCACGCCGTGTTCATCCGTGCTCCGCAGGTGGAACGGGTCGGCTCCGGGGTTGAGGTCCTTGCGGCCGTTGACGGGGGCCCGGTGGCGGCCCGGGAGGGTTCGGTGATCGTCACCGCCTTCCATCCCGAGTTGACCCCCGACACCAGGGTGCACCGCCTCTTCGTTGACCTCGTCGCCGAGCGGTGAGCTGAACTCAGGTAGGTTGGGGCGGCTGATAGGAGGGACATGTCCGGTCATTCCAAGTGGGCAACCATCAAGCACAAGAAGGGGGCAGCTGACGCCAAGCGGGGCAAGCTGTTCGCCAAGTTGATTCGCCAGGTCGAGGTGGCCGCCCGCGCTGGTGGCGGCGATCCCGAGTCCAACCCCACGCTTCGGACCATGTTCCAAAAGGCGCGGGATGCCTCCGTTCCGCTCGACACCATTGAGCGTGCCGTCAAGCGTGGTACCGGAGAGCTCGAGGGTGTCACCTACGAACCCGTGACCTACGAGGGCTACGCCCCCGGGGGCGTCGCTGTGCTGATCGAGGCCCTCACCGACAACCGGAACCGAACCAGTGCCGAGATCCGCTCGGTCATGAAAAAGACCGGCGGCTCGATCGCTGAACCCGGAGCGGTGTCCTGGCAGTTCGAGCGCAAGGGGGTGGCGTTCGTCCCCGCCGAGGTCGCCGAGGACGACGTCATGGTGGCCGCACTCGACGCCGGCTTGGAGGACCTCAGCGCCGAGGGTGACGTGTGGAGGGTGACGTGTGGTCCCAGCGACCTTCCTGCGGTGCGCGCCGCGCTGGAGGAGGCGGGCATCGAGGTCGCCTCGGCCGATGTGACCATGGTGTCGTCCACCAGCGTTGAGCTCACCGCTGCCGATCAGGCCCGTGCCGTCCTCAAAGTCATGGACGCCCTTGAGGATCTCGACGACGTGGGCGACGTGTATGCCAACTTCGATATCCCCGACTCGCTCATGCAGGAGCTCGGGTCGGCCGACTGAGGTGAAGGTGCCTGTCGGCGCCCCGGCGCCCCCGTTCACCCTCGAGGGCACACTCGGCACAGCCGAGACCCGGCGGCTGTTCACCCTTGATGAGTTCCGGGGTGACCCGGTGGTGTTGGTGTTCTACCCCGCTGATGCGTCGCCGATCTGCACTGCCCAGTTGACCACCTATACCAACGACATCGACAGATTCGGCGAACTGGGGGCGCAGGTGGTCGCGCTCAGTCCGCAGGGAGTCGCTCAGCACGAGGAGTTCGCCGCTCAGCACGGCGGGTTCGCGTTCCCGTTGCTCGCTGACGTGGACCGCGACGTCGGAGCGGCCTACGGCGTGATCGGCCCCATCGGGTTCTACCGCAGGAGCGTGTTCGTGCTCGACGCAGCCGGGACGATCCGGTACGCCCATCGTGCCACTGCGGGTTTGACCTTTCGGCCCGTGGACGAACTCGTGGGGGTCCTGGCCACCCTTGGGCGCTGATCCCCCCGGCCCGGGGGCCGCAGGGCTACAATCGTACACATGTTCGTCTTGGGGATCGATCCAGGGCTGTCGAGGTGTGGGTACTGCGTGCTTGAGGCCGCTGCGACCACGCAGCGGCCCCGTGTGCGGGCGCTTGGCGTGCTGCGGACCCCGCCGGATGCCCCTGTGTGGGATCGGCTGGCCATGATCCAAGGTGACATCCAGGCGCTCATGGGTGAGTTCCAGGTCGGGGATGTGGCGCTCGAGCGCGTGGTGTTCGGTGCCAACGCCCGCACCGCTTCGGGCGTGATCCAGGCGGCCGGGGTGATCATGGCGGAGGCGGTGCGGTCAGGTGCGCTGGTGGCCGAATACGGCCCCAACCAGGTCAAGGAGGCCGTGACGGGTTGGGGTGCCGCCCCCAAGGCGCAGGTGGCGTCCATGGTGGCCACCTTGTTGGGTCTCGCTGCGGTGCCCGACCCGCCTGACGCCGCCGACGCAGCGGCGGTGGCGTTGTGCCACCTGGCGATGACCCCGCTGCGTGCGGCAACCACATCAGCGTCCGGGGTGGCCCGATGATCGGGACGGTGCGTGGCGTGCTCGCATGGCGGGACAGCGACGAGGTCTGTGTCGAAGTTGGTGGCCTGGGATACCGCGTCACCGTGTTGCCGACGACGTCGGTCGCCCTCGGCGAGTTGGGTGACGAGGTCTACCTCCATGTGCACCACCACATCCGTGAGGACGCTGAGGTGCTGTACGGATTCTCCACCCGCTCCGAACGCGTCACCTTCGAGGTGCTGATCGGCACCCACGGGGTTGGTCCGGCACTGGCCATGGCGATCCTGGGTGTGCATCCGCCGGCGGCGTTGGCCCGGGTGCTTGTCGACGAGGACCTCGCCGCGCTCTGTCTGGTGCCCGGAGTGGGACGCAAGACAGGGGAGCGACTGCTCGTCGAGTTGAAGAATCGTCTCGAACTCACCCAGGGAGCCGAGGCGGGGAGTGGCGGGTCGGCGCCACAACAGGTCGGGGCGACCGTTGGCACCTCAGCGCGCGGCGATGTCCGCGAGGCCCTCGTGCAACTCGGATACGGGCCCGATGAGGTGGCGGCGACCCTTCGGGAACTTCCCGAGGAAGGCGACTCGGGCGAACTGCTCCGGTTGGCGCTGCAGCGACTGGCGGTTGGCTGATGCGAGATGAACTGCTCGACCCACGAGCCCTTGATGAGGACGCCGTCGTCGAACCGCCGGTCACCAGCGGACTCATCGGCGAGGAGGGGGGTCTCCGGCCACGCCGGCTCGACGAGTTCGTCGGGCAGCCTGAACTCAAGGACCACCTGGGCATCATCCTTGAAGCGGCACGACGCCGAGGACAGGCGGCAGACCACCTCCTGTTCGCTGGTCCGCCCGGTCTGGGCAAGACGACGCTCGCTGGCATCGTCGCCGCGGAGATGGAGGTCGACCTCCACGTCACGTCGGGGCCGGCCATTGAACGGGCGGGGGATCTCGCAGCGATCCTGACCCGGCTGGGGGAGGGTGACGTCCTCTTTGTGGACGAGATCCACCGGCTGTCACGGACCGTCGAAGAAGTCCTCTACCCAGCCATGGAGGACTTCCAACTCGACATCGTGCTCGGCAAGGGGCCGGCTGCGCGCTCGCTGCGACTGGACCTGCCCCGCTTCACCCTGGTGGGGGCGACGACGAGAACCGGACTCATCACCGGGCCGTTGCGGGACCGGTTCGGTCTGGTCGCTCGGCTCGATTTCTACAGTTCCGAGGATCTGGCCAGCATCGTCGCTCGAGCGGCCGACATCCTCGGGGTGGACATCGACGAGGCTGGCGCCGCAGAGATCGCCCGACGCTCCCGGGGTACCCCCCGGATTGCCAACCGCCTGCTGCGACGTGTCCGCGATTTCGCCGAGGTGCGGGCCGGAGGCGTGGTGGGTCGCGCCGTGGCCCGTGACGGCCTCGCCCTGTTCGGAGTCGACGAGCTCGGTCTCGACAAGGTGGATCGGGCCATCCTGTCAGCGCTGTGCGAACGGTTCGGCGGGGGCCCGGTCGGGTTGAGCACGCTGGCCATTGGCGCCAGTGAACCAGCCGAGACCGTCGAGGACGTCTACGAACCGTTCCTCATCGGCCAGGGGTTGCTATTGCGCACCCCCCGAGGCCGGGTGGCGACCGCTGCGGCGTGGGCACACCTCGGCCTCGTCATGCCATCGTCGGCTCCGCTTGCTGCTGACGATGGGCAGCAGCAACTCCTCGACTGATCCGGCTCAGGCGCTGAGCGCAGCCGTGAGCAGGGTCACGAACCTTGCGGCGTCGAGTGATCCGCACATCTCGCGGGCGGAGTGCATGGCGAGTTGTGCTACCCCGACGTCGACGGTGGGGATGCCCAGCGCCGCAGCGTTGAGCGGCCCGATGGTGGACCCGCAGGCGAGGTCGTTGCGCATTGAGAAGTGCTGCAACGGGATGCCGTGGGCTCCGGCGAGGCCGCCCAGCCACGCCGAAGCGTCGGGAGTGGTCGCGTAGCGCTGGTTGGCGTTGTGCTTGACGACCGGGCCGCCATCGATATCGATGAGGTGGCGTGGGTCGTGCACCTCGGGTCGGGTGGGGTGGGTGGCGTGGGCCCCGTCGGCGGAGACCGCCCACGAGCACGCCCGCAGTCGTGCCTCGTCCTCAACGTCGAGACCGGCCCCCCCGGCGATGCGGTTGATCACATCAGCGGCGAAGCGGGAATCGGCCCCGGTGGCGCTCTGTGACCCAACTTCTTCGTGGTCGAAAAGGCAGATCATGGGGAGCGGCCCTGAGGTGGTGGGGGCCTCAAGGAGCGCCTGCACCGCCGCCCAGCACGACAACTGGTTGTCGATGCGCGCCGAGGAAACGAACTCACCGGCAAAGCCGGTGACTGCCGGAGGGGTTAGGTCGTGGCACATCAACTCAACGGCGACAATGGCGGTCGGGTCACAGCCCGCACGGTCGGCAACGGCGGCAACGATGCCGGGAGCGTCCTCGCCGTCACGAAGGCCCCACACCGGATCGAGGTGGCGGCCGGGGTCGAGTCGCAGCCCATCGGTGTTGACGGTGCGGTCGAGGTGAATGGCGAGCTGGGGGATGCGCAACCAGGGCTCATCAACCCTCACCAACACCGGTTCGTGTGGCCCTCCATTGGGCGGACGTACCAGCAGTCGGCCGGCGAGGCCGAGATCGCGGTCCAGCCAGGAGTTCCACAACACGCCGCCGTAGGGTTCGACAGCCACCTTGTGCCAGCGACCGCTGTCGGCATCAGGGTGGGGTTTGAGTCGCAGGTTCGGGCTGTCGGTGTGGGCCCCGACGATCCGGATCCCGGCAGTCGGGTCAATCGACGCACCCCGGCGCCAGGCGATGAGGGCACCCCCACGCACGACGACGTAGCCGCCGGCAGTGTCGGGCCAGCGGCTCGCCTCGTCCACAACCTGAAACCCGCCCGCTTCGAGCCGCTCAACGGCGTGGGCGACGGCGTGGTGAGGGGTGGGGGAGGCGGCGATGAACGTGCAGAGGTCGGTGGCCCGGTCCGCAAACGTCCCCATGGGTCACAGACTACCGGCGAGGTCCTCTCGGACGCGAAGAACCCCGCCCCGCAGGTGCGGGACGGGGTTCGACACGTTCGAGATGTTGGCGTCAGGCGGCCACGGGCTCCCCGTTGAGGGTCCGGTAGACGTAGGCGCCGGCGATGTAGGTCACGCCGTAGGCGAGGCCGCAGGTGACCAGGTTCAGCACCACGGCGATGATGACGAAGCCGAGGACCCCGCCGAAGTTGTTCTTCACCAGGTTGAAACTGTTCTGGATCGATTCGACCGGGGCGTCGCCACGATCAATGACGTAGAAGCCGTAGAAGAAGGTGAAGATCGCCACGACGACGGCGCCGATGCAAAAGACGAACAGGCCGACGAAGGTCAGCAGCGACACCAGGATCGAGGCGATGACGTAACTCGCCAGATGATCGGTCTGGAACAGCATTGACGCACTCGGTTCCTCACCCCGGGTCACCGCCAGAGCGGCACGGATGATGCCGGCGGCGAGGATGTAGGAGATGAGGATGCCGAGGATCGAGACCACGAAGCCGATGATGATGCCGGCAAAGTCGTTGCGTCCGATCGAGTTGGCGACGATCTGCACGACGATGTTCACGCCGAGGATCACGAGAACGAGGATGATGATCTGACCGATGTACTGGACGAACTTGTTCCAGCCGTAGGTGATGGCCGCACCGATGTCGACGCTCGAGGCGGGGACCCCGCCTGGAGCCTGTGGTCGTTCGGCGGGGGCCTGTTCAGGCGGGTAGAACTTGCCGTCGGAGGCCTGCCACCATCCTGGGCCCTGTGGGGTGTCGCTCATGTGCTCGCTCCTGAAGTTTGACGGCATCGCTGCCGGAGGTACACGCGGACCTTAGCGGGCCGACGGGGGCATTGCAGGGGATTGGTGACCAACGGCCCCTCGGGCTCATCCCCGTGTCGGGGGTGTGATGCGGCCCTCCTCGGCGGCCTTGACGACCGGGCGGATCCACAGGAGATACCAGCCGGAAATCACCAGACCCCCGATGACCGAACAGATCCCCACCATTACTGCCGCCATCCAGCCAACCCGGTTCCGGCCACTGAGTCCCCACGCCCACGCCGGACGCCGTGCGATGTCGAGAAGTGCCCAGAGCGAAATGCCAAGAGGGATGGCGGCAAGGCTCACCGCCACAAGCTCCCAGCCGATCCTGCCGAGGTCTTCCACCGGCGGGACCCTAGCGGGAAGGTAGCGTCCCGACATGACCGTGACAGTGGGTTTTCTTGGTGCCGGGTTCATCGCTGAGAGTCACGCCACGATGCTCGAGGTCTCCGGTGCCGACGCCGCATTCGGTCCGGTGTTCGACCCGGATTCGTCGCGTGCCGCATCGTTCGTCCTGCGACACGGTGGTGCGGTGGCAGCAACTGAGAGCGAGGTGATTGACGGTTCCGACGCCGTGTACGTCTGCACGTGGACTTCCGAGCACCCTCGTCTGGTCGAGGCCGCTGCACGGGCAGGGCGGGCCGTGTTCTGCGAGAAGCCGCTCGGTGTGGACCTCGATGCGGCGCGCCACGTGGCAGACACGGTGGCGTCGGCCGGGGTGATCAACCAGGTGGGACTCGTGCTGCGGGACTCGCCAGCGTTTCGCTACCTCCGCACCCTTGTCGACGACCCTGCCGATGGCGAGGTACTCACCGTGGTGTTCCGTGACGATCAGTACCTGCCCGTTCGGGGGATCTACGGGTCTCAGTGGCGTGCCGACCCGGCGCGTGCCGGTGCGGGAACGCTCATTGAGCACTCGATCCACGACCTCGACCTGCTCGAGTGGCTGTTTGGGCCAGTCAGTGCACTCAGTGCCCGAACCTCGCAACGACACGGAATCGAGGGCATCGAGGACGTGGCCGGGGTGCACCTCGAATTCGCCTCAGGAGCGACGGCGCACCTCATCTCGGTGTGGCACGACGTGCTGGGCCGTCCCAGCGGCCGGCGACTGGAGGTGTTTCGCCGTCGGGGGTGGTACGCCCTCGAAGGGGACCTTGACGGGCCGGTGCGGGTGCAGCGGACCTCCGAGGCGGACATTGACGAAGCTGACGCCCTCCTAGCGGGCGGACAGGTCGCCGAACCGGGTGAGGTGATCGTGGACGACGGCGTGCCGGCGTGGCGTCGGGGGGAGCACACCCCTGACGACGTGCTCGCCGGTCGGGACCTGGTCCGGCACCTGCTCGAGCGGGGCTGTCGTCTCCGCTATCCCGACGCAGGGTTCATCGAGTCCGTCGCTGCGGGGCGTCCAGCCACACCCACGGTCGCTGATGCCCTGCGGGCCCACGTGCTCGTCGACGCCGCGTACCGCTCGGCGACTGATGCCGGGACCTGGGTCGAGGTCAGTTCCTGAGCACCCATTTGCCGACCGTGGTTCCCGAGCGGAGATCCCCCAAGGCGTCGCAGGCCTCGGACATGGGACGGACGCCAGCCACAAGCGGAGCGAAGCGTCCGTCCGCCAGTCGGGTGTCGATCGACCTCTGGGCGTCAGCGACGAGGTCGGGCCGATGATCGCGGTAGGCCGGCCAGGCCACCCCAACGACGTCGAGGTTTCTCACCAACAAGTGATTCGCCGCCACCGTGGGCGCAGGACCCCCGCTGGCAAAACCCATCACGAGCAGTCGTCCCTCAAAGCTGAGACAACGTCGTGAGGTCTCAAGGGTGGCCGAACCCACCGGGTCATAGGCGATGTCGGCTCCACGCCCCCCGGTGAGGTCGCGTACGGCGGCCACCACGTCATCGCTGCGGTGATCGAGGGCGAGATGCGCCCCCGCAGAGCGGATGGCGGCGACCTTGTCGGGCCCCCCAGCGACCCCGACGACCGTGGCCCCCGCGTCAAGGGCCACCTGCAGGGCGGCTGACCCTGTCGCCCCCGCTGCGGCCTGAACGACCACGGTGTCCCCGGCCGACAGACGCGCCCGGTGGTGCAGGGCGATCCACGCTGTTTGGAACACGACGTGGCTGGCCGCAGCGGTCGCGTCGTCGACCTCGTCGCTGATGGGGAACAGATCCGCCTCACGGGCCAAGGCGAACTGTGCCCACGCGCCGTGACCGCCAACGGTGGTACCGACCACTCGTTGGGAGGTGCCGGCGATCACCCCAACCACCTCAATGCCGGGGACCAGTGGGGGGGAGGGTTGGTGCTGGTAGGTGCCCTCACAGACGAGGCCGTCGGCGAAATTGACGCCGCTGGTCCGTACTTCAACGAGGGTCTGTCCGTCTCGGGGGGTCGGCACGTCGGTGGTGGCGTGCGTGAGGACCTCGGCGGGGTCCCCGAACTCGTTCACGATCCATGCCGTCTGATGAGTCGTGTCCTGGGGTGAACGCACGGGTGCATCGTAGGTCCGGGCGGGATGTCACGGGCGCTCGGTAGGGTCTGGCTATGGCACGTGACCGAACACACCAGGATACCGCCGAGGGTGCCGATCACGATGGCGCCTTCATTCTCGGCGTCGACCTTGACGGTGTCTGTGGTGACCACGAGGAGGCGTTTCGCAGCGTCGTGGCCGCCGAGTTGAACGTCGACCCGGCAACCCTGGGCCCCCAGGAGTCGTGGGACTACCACGCGTGGGGAGTCGACGATGAGGCCTTCATGCGGATCCACCGCAAGGCGGTACTCGAATACCGGATGTTTCGGACGATGCCGGTACTCGACGGTGTGGCGGAGGCGTTGTGGCGGCTGTCGGACGCCGGGGTGTGGATCCGGCTGATCACCCACCGCCTCTACGCCAACTGGGGACACCAGGTGGCGGTGAGCGACACGGTGGCCTGGCTCGACGAGCACGGCATCCCGTACCGGGACCTCTGCCTGTTGGGCAACAAACCGCAGGTTGAGGCCAATGCCTACGTGGAGGACGCTCCGCACAACGTCGAGGCTCTGCGGGCAACCGGCAACCCGGTGATCGTCTTCGACCAGCCCTACAACCGTTCGCTCGGCGGCCTGCGGGCGTCCACGTGGGCGGAGGTGGAAGAGATCGTGCTCGATCTCGTCGTGGCGGCCGGCACCTCGGTGCAGGGCCAGTTCACCGGTGTCGAGGACCCGACCGGCCGTTTACGTTCCGGCGGAGGCTGACCGTTCCGGCGGTGTGGATGACCGGCTGCGTCGCCACCGTCCAATGAGGTCGAGCACGCCGCTCAAGCCGATGGCGAGGATCGCCACCACTCCGACGACGTGGGCCCGCTCAAATGACGCCGGCCAGTCAAAGTCCGATGGGTAGCGGTACCGGTACTGCTGAATCCAGGTGAATCCGCCAGCCACGGCCAGTGCGGTCCATGCCAACAGTGCCGGAAGGTTTCGGACCACTCCCCATCGCAGAGCGCCGGCACCGACGATCCCGATCAGGGGTGCCACCCACACGAAGCCGGCGGGAAGATTCAGGGCCGCCGCCACCGTGGCGAGCAGCCCGACGACCCCTGCGGTCACCCACGTGCCAGACAGCCACCAACCCGGACGGGTCGACCACGGCACCCAATCAGGGGTGGGGAGATCCGGCTGGCCCGCATCGGGGCGGTGCACTGCGTCGCGTCGTCGGCGGACCCCGACGAACCCGAGAATCACGGTGATCACCGCCGCAACGGCCGAGATCCCAAGAGCAGCCCACACGACGCGCTGGGGAGTCCACGTGACACTGAACGCCACCGCACCCTCACCAGGGGATGCGACAAGCCATCCGTTGGCGAAGCCGTCAACGAGGACGGGTGTCCCCAGAGTCTCGCCGTTCACCTCTGCGACCCAGCCGTCGCTCCACGACTGCCCCTGCACGATCCAGTAGGCCCCGTCGGCGCCACCGTCGATGGTCCCGGTGGTTTGGACCCGTCCGTTGGCGTCAACCGTCGCCGCAGGGCCTTCGGGGAGCTGGCGTGGCAGGGCGTCGGGGGCAAGTGACGCCCCCCCGACGTCGGAAGCGATCCGGATCTGATCCAGATCGAACCCGGTGGTGCGACCGTCGGTGGTCTCAAGGACCGACTCGCCGGCCGGGAGTGCGACCTCGGCACAAGCGGTGACGTCAAGGCCGCGACGAGCAACGGCGTCCTCCACCGTTCCGGTTATCCGCAATGGGACCGGAGCGTCGTCGATGGTGAGCAGGTCATCTCGGCACCCGGTGTCGAGGGGGCCTTGCGGCGCGGTCACCTGCACCCCGGCAAGGTCCACCTCGGCCACCCCGACGGGCATGACGACCGGGAGGTTCGAGTACCAGTCCTTGGTGGTCATCTGACGCATCTCCTCGACGACCACCCGCAGTTCGGTGGTGGTGACGGGGCCGGGGAAGGGGACCGCGAGACGAGTCACGGCGTTGGGTTCCGTGGAGTCCGCAACCTCCGGGAGGCCGACGACCGTCACGGTCGACATGGTGCCATCAGCCTGTCTGGCCTCAACCCGCACCCTGGTGGGAACCGAGTGCCGGCCGTCGGTCAGCACCACGAGGTCGGCACTGTCGAGGGTGGTCGGGGAGGCGAAGGTGTAGTCCAGCCACACCTCTCCTCGCTGCTCGAACGGGCTCAGCCAGAAGGTGGTGGGGTCACCGTCGAGCGCGGCGGACGCACGGTGTAACACGCTGCCGGGCAGGCGCTCACTGGAGCGGGCGGTGACTCCGCCGGCGGAGGCGGCGGGAAGTCCCAAGAGTTCGTCGATGCGCTCATCGGGGAGGAACGCCGAGATGCGGGCCTCCCCGGCCACGGAGAACGACCGTCCGGCAGGCACGGTCACCAGGCGACGCACCGCGGTCTCGGGGTCACCCCGGACGGGTTCGGCAGGGTTCGACCGCAACCGGCTGAACAGGTAAATCAGACGGTGGGCGAGCGAGTCTGCACCGACAGCGTCGAGAAGGTCGGTGGGGGGCCGCACCAACTCGATGGTGGCCACCCCATCGATGCCGACCTCGGCGAACCCGACGCTGCTCTGGCCGTCGTAGCGAATCCGGGGGCCGACGTTGGTCGCCACCACCTCGATCTCGACGTGGTCGAACGTGGTGGCCGGGAAGGTGATGACCTCCCCACCTGCCTGAGGATCGCGGGATGCATCTGTGAGCGGTGCCGTCACGGTGGTGGTCGGCCCGTCGCCGTTGCGCAGGAAGATCCGTGCTTCGGTGATCCACCGGTTCCGACTCAGCGTCGTTGGCTGGAGCAGGGTGAGTCGGTCGGTGGTGACCGGGGCGGTGAGGTCAATGACGAGACGTTCCCCCACGGGGTCGTCGATCGCCCCGACACGCCACGCGGTGGTCGGGTCACCGTCGAGCGCCGCCATGGGTCGGTCGTCGGGGGTGAGCGTGATGGGGTTGCCCCACGCGGTGGCCCGGGCCGAGGCGGCGATGGCGCCGTCACGAGGGCGCACGACGGTCACCGTGCGGGTGTCGTCGCCGGACCCGGGGAACACGTCGAGGCGCTGGTCGGTGGGGTCGTAGCGCAGCGACTCCTCACCGGCGAACTCCGTGTACCCGTTGTTCTCTCGCAGGGTTCCCCAACGCGCCGCACGCCTGCGGTTCGTGTCGGTGACCACAAGGTCCGCCCCGCGCCCCAGTGCGTCCTCGATCAGCGCCGGGTCACCGCCAGTGGACGAGGCCCAAGCGCTGTAGAGAAGCAGTTGGTTGGCGCTCAGCAGACCGGCGCCGGCGGCGTCCACGACCCCCTCCCCGTCGCCGGAGAGCACCATCGGGTTTCTCGCGGTGACGGTCCGCAGCACCGGTACGGGGTCGTCGACGGGCACCAGGGCCACCGCCGGTGGGTTGGCCAGAGCGGGGTCGGTGGCCAGTTCGATCTCGTCGACGAGGGGTTGGGACGGGTCGGCGATGTTGGGGGTGGTGGGCCCAAAACCGATCGGCGTGCCAAGTCCCGGAGCGCCCAGCAACTGGTCCCACAGCAGACGCGGTCTCGCGATGCGGTAGCGCTCGTACTGAAGATCGGATCGCACGAGGATCTCGCTGACCCCCATCAGGCGCGCCACCGGGGCAACCGCGGAGGGGTCGAGGGTGTCCTCATGGAAGCGGCGATCGATCGCATTGAGGAGGTTGGCGGACTGCGCCGACCCGTACTGGAACAGTTCCCTCGCCGCCCAGGGCCGGTCGGTGAGGCCCGGGGTGACGGGGTCCACCGTGTTGCCCCACCGGTAGGAGGCGAAGTCCGTGCCGGGAACCTCGAGCACCCGGTAACGCTTGTCCCCGGCGTCCACGGCGGCGACGGCGTCCTCCCACCACGAGGGGATCTCCTCGTCGCGCTGGAGGTTGTCGGCCACCATCTGGCCCGACCATAGGGGGGACATGTTGGCGACGATGGCGATCACCACGATCCCGGCGGCGAACCCGGCCAGTCGGGGGCGCGAACGCTCGAGCGCGGTGCCGATGGCGGCGACACCGCTCGCCAACAGGACCGCCATAGTGAGCGCGACTAACGGCACGGCACGGGGGGTGGAGCGAAGGGCGAGGCCGGCGTCGCTGCGGGTGAACGTGGTGAACCACTGGCCGAGCCACGACCCTTCCTCCCACGGATGGCCACCCACGGCGATCAACCCGCCAAGGGCGGCCATCACGGCGAAGATCCCCCGATGGCGCCAGCGCACAACCACCAACGCGGCGAGCCCGGCGAGCGGCAGGGCGAACGACAACGCCAACGCAGGCAGGTTCGTGGTGAACGTGACGCTGGGTTCGATCCAGGGACCGAGCTTGTCGCTGCCGTAGAAGAACCAGTACCCGAGACCCCGTAACACCTCAGGGGCGGTGGACGCCTCCGACACGGTGCGGAACGTCTCGGTGTACCGGATCACCGGCAATCCGTGGGTGCCCTGAATGAACAGTCCGGCAATCCACCACAACGACGTGGCCAGGGTGAGCGCCCCGATCCGCACCGCTGCGGCGAGCGCCTGA
>Ga0208085_1000031_pt1 | contig 54797 bp, 65 predicted proteins | sample LakMenEpi21Jun10_FD_150721 | JGI IMG/M metagenome (GOLD analysis project Ga0208085, IMG submission 150721) | Freshwater microbial communities from Lake Mendota, WI - 21JUN2010 deep hole epilimnion (SPAdes) | ecosystem: Environmental > Aquatic > Freshwater > Lentic | place: Lake Mendota, Madison...
CCATGGCACGTGAGAAGTTCGAGCGGACCAAGCCTCATGCGAATGTGGGGACGATGGGTCATATCGACCATGGGAAGACGACGTTGACTGCGGCGGTGACGAAGGTGTTGGCGGATGCTGATCCGTCGTCGACGTCGTTCACGGAGTTCGCTGACATTGATAAGGCTCCTGAGGAGCGTGAGCGTGGGATCACGATCAACATTTCTCATGTTGAGTATGAGACCCCGAATCGGCATTACGCCCATGTGGATATGCCGGGTCACGCTGACTACATCAAGAACATGATTACGGGTGCTGCTCAGGTGGATGGCGCCATTTTGGTGGTGTCGGCTGCTGATGGTCCGATGCCTCAGACGCGTGAGCATGTGTTGTTGGCTCGTCAGGTGGGTGTGCCGGCGATCGTGGTGGCGTTGAACAAGGTGGACATGGTCGACGACGAGGAGTTGTTGGATCTTGTCGAGCTTGAGGTTCGTGAGCTGCTCAGCGAGTACGAGTTCCCTGGTGATGACATTCCGGTGGTGAAGGTCTCTGCGCTTAAGGCGTTGGAGGGTGATGAGACTGCGGCTGCTCAGATCCGTGAGTTGATGGAGCAGGTGGATGCCTACATTCCTCAGCCGGAGCGGGACCTCGACAAGCCGTTCCTGATGCCGATCGAGGATGTGTTCACGATCACGGGTCGTGGCACGGTGGTGACGGGTCGTGTGGAACAGGGTGTGGTCAACACCGGTGACGAGATCGAGATCATTGGTCTGCGTGACACGACGAAGACGACGTGTACTGGTGTGGAGATGTTCCGCAAGTTGTTGGACCAGGGTCAGGCTGGTGACAACGTGGGTGTGTTGTTGCGGGGCACCAAGCGTGAGGATGTTGAGCGTGGTCAGGTGTTGGCCAAGCCGGGTTCGATCACGCCGCACACTGAGTTTGAGGCGCAGGTGTATGTGTTGAACAAGGAAGAGGGTGGCCGTCACAAGCCGTTCTTTGATGGTTACCGTCCGCAGTTCTATTTCCGGACGACGGATGTGACTGGTTCTGTGCATCTTCCGGAGGGCACTGAGATGTGTATGCCGGGTGATAACACGGCGATGCGGGTGGAGTTGATTGCTCCGATCGCTATGGACGAGGGTTTGCGTTTCGCTATTCGTGAGGGTGGTCGGACGGTGGGTGCCGGCCGAGTCACCAAGATCATCAACTGACGTCGATACCCGGCACCGGTTCGCCGGTGCCGGGACGACAGGTTCCTTGACAACCGAGTGGTATCCGCAGGGTGAGGACCCAAGGAACCAATCCGCACCAGGAAGCGACGAGCATGGCAGACAAGCAGAAAATCCGGATCAGGCTCAAGGCCTACGACCATGAGTTGATCGACCAGTCGACCAAGAAGATCGTCGAGACCGTGGTGCGCACCAACGCCACCATCCGTGGTCCGGTTCCCCTCCCCACCGAAAAGCACCGCTACACCGTGGTCCGTTCGCCCCACAAGGACAAGGACTCCCGTGAGCACTTCGAGATGCGGATCCACAAGCGGTTGATCGACATCCTTGAGCCGTCCCCCAAGACGGTCGACTCCCTGCAGCGTCTCGACCTGCCGGCAGGCGTCGACGTGGAGATCAAGCTCCAGCAGGCCTAGTTCCTGCCGGATTCGCCGAGGTGTCTGCGATGCGTGCCGCCCGAACCGTTGTCGCCCTGGGAGCTGCCGTACTCCTCATTGGGTCCGTGGCCGCCTCACCGGCGGTCGCCGGGTATCAAGTTGAGTTGTCGTCCGATATCGACTGCGACCCGTCGACGGGGGAGTGGGTGGTCACCTACACCTACCGTGCCAACGACCAGATCGGCCCGATTGTCGGTAGCTACATCCTCTCCGGTGGTCCATCGGGTGAGACCGGTGAGTTGACCTTTGCACCGGTGCCGGTCGGTCCGGGTGCGCCAGCAACGGCAACGGTCCGTCTGCCTGGCGATTCCACGGGGCTGCTCTCGGGCTCCGCATCAGACAACGTCACCGGTGATCAGGTCGAGGATCAGCTCGACGGCTCATGTGCGACCACCTCTACGACCTCTACTTCGACGACAACCGCACCTAGCGAGTCGGTGCCGGCCCGACCCGCCTTCACTGGCTGAACCACGGAGCTGAAGCTCCGGGTCGAGGTTCGCTTATTCGATGCGTCCGGGTCGGATGCCTCCTCCCGGTTTGCTCAGCCAGATCTGCGGTTGATCACCCAGGTCACCGGCCGGTCCGCCAAAGCAGCCAGTGGCCAGAGGTACGGGGCCACGTTGGCGTTCACCGCCGCCACCCCGACGGACGCCACGAACACGATGCCAGTGGTGAGGAGGCCGGTGAAGGCCCCTCGCAGGCTTTCGCGGTTTACTCCCGGGGTGGTGAGATCGGCGCGCCAAGCCAGCCACGCCAGGGCGGCGGTGGTGAAACTGGCGGCGGCCACCGTGAGCGCGTATAGCGCCACCCCGGCGAAAGTGTCGCTGTACTCGGCGAAGACCTCCGTGGGGAACGGGAGGAAGACGATGGTGGCGAGGTGGCCGAGGTTGAGCCACACCAGACCCGTCGTGGTGCGGTCAAGATGGCGGAAGACCTGGTGGTGGGTCCTCCAAAACAGTCCAATGACGGCGAAACTGATGGCCGCGGCGAGGAACTTCGGTCCCTCTGCTGCGATTGCCTCCCACACCTGGCCATCGGAGAGTCCGTCGGGGATGCCGAGGTTCAGTACCAACAGGGTGATGGCGATGGCGTAGACGCCGTCGCTGAAGGCCTCAATCCGGCTGGTTCCCGCCATCCACCAGTTCCGTCGGCTTGTGTCGTTGCGGTCACCCCCGACCATTGCCGGGAGTGTAGGGCGGGTGTGGCGATGCGAGTTGGACGCCTCCGAGCACGGACGCTAGTGTCTCCCTTCCGTGTGTCGGGAGCCTCTCGACCCCCAACCGACGTCCATGAAGGCCCTCGGGTACCTCGTGGCGAAACCGAATCCAGCGCTCCGGTCGGCCTGTCCGCCCGGAGCGTCGGCGTGAATGGCTGAAGGGCCATTCACAAGCTTCACAGGAAGAACGCTGAGAAATGGCGAACACAGCTCTCGTGGCCGAGAAGGTCGGGATGACCCAGATGTGGCAGGACGACAAGGTCGTCCCGCTCACCGTGCTGCGCGTCCCATCGGTGCGCGTGGTGCAGATCAAGACTGCTGAGCGGGATGGCTACTCCGCCCTGCAGGTGACCTACGGCACCCGTGACGCCCGCAAGGTGAACCGGCCGACGGCTGGTCATTACGAGGCGGCAGGGGTTGACCCCGGGGTGAAGCTCGTTGAGCTGCGCCTTGAGGACACCTCCGGCTACGAGGTCGGTCAGGTCATCGGCCCGGAGGTCTTCGCCGAGGGGCAGCTCATCGACGTCACCTCGGTCAGCCGTGGCAAGGGATTCGCCGGCACGATGAAGCGTCACAACTTCTCCGGCCAGAAGGCCTCGCACGGTACGCACAATGTGCACCGCAAGCCTGGTTCCGTTGGCGCATGCGCCACTCCGGCCCGGGTGTTCCGTGGCCAGCGCATGGCTGGTCGCATGGGTGGCGCCAAGGTCACGACCCTCAACCTCAAGGTCGTCGAGGTGGACACCGAGGCTGGCCTGCTGTTGGTGCGTGGTTCGGTCCCCGGCCCTCGTGGTGGCCGAGTCGTGGTTCGTAACGCCGTGAAGAAGCCGGTTCCGGTGATCTCGGGGGAGGCTGAGTGATGCCCAGCGTTGACGTGCTCACACCCGCTGGAAAGACTTCCGGCAAGGTTGATCTCGACGGTGAATGGTTCGGCATCGAGCCGAATGTGGCGGTGATGCATCAGGTCGTGACCGCCCAGCTCGCCGCTCGACGTGCCGGGACGCAGTCGACGAAGACCCGTGCCGAGACCGCCGGCGGTGGTGCCAAGCCTTGGCGCCAGAAGGGGACCGGTCGTGCCCGTCAGGGTTCGATCCGTTCGCCCCAGTGGCGTGGTGGCGGTGTGGCGCTCGGGCCCAAGCCGCGTTCCTACGCTCAGCGGACCCCCAAGAAGATGGTGCGCCTCGCCCTCCGCTCCGCCCTGTCTGACCGGGCGGCCGAGGGTCGTGTCGCTGTCGTGGATTCGTGGGGCTTCGACGCTCCCCGCACCAAGGACGCCATTGCCGCACTCGCCGCCATGGGGATCGAAGGCCGAGTGCTCATGGTCCTGCGCCGCGAGGATGTGAATGCTGCGCTCAGCTTCCGCAACATCCCCGAGGTTCACCTCATTGAGAATGGCCAGTTGAACGCCTATGACGTGCTGGTGAGTGACTGGGTGGTCTTCACCGCTGACGCCCTTCCCGGTGCCGAATCCCCCGCAGCGACCGCTGCTCCCGCAGCCACTGACGAGTCGGTGGAGGATGACCAGTGAAGTACCCCCAAGACGTTGTGATCGCCCCTGAGGTGAGTGAGAAGACCTACGCCCTCCAGGACGCAGCGGTCTACACCTTCCGTGTCCACCCCGACGCCACCAAGCCCGAGATCCGCAGTGCGGTCGAGGCGCTCTTCAACGTCAAGGTGGCCAAGGTGAACACGCTGAACCGCAAGGGGAAGCGGAAGCGCAACCGGCGCCTCCCAACATTCGGCAAGCGGCCCGACGTCAAGCGGGCCTACGTGACTCTCGCACCGGGCGAGAGCATTGATCTGTTCGAGGCCTGATTCGATGGCAGTCCGTAAGCGCAAGCCCACAAGCCCTGGTCGTCGGTTCCAGACCGTCTCGGATTTCTCCGAGATCACCAAGACCACGCCGGAGAAGAGCCTTCTCGCCCCGCGAACCTCAACGGGTGGTCGTAACGCCCATGGCCGCAAGACCTCGCGTCACCGTGGCGGCGGGCACAAGCGTCGCTACCGCGTCGTTGACTTCCGTCGCGTGAAGGACGGTTTCGAGGCCAAGGTCGCGGCCATCGAGTACGACCCGAACCGCAACGCCCGCATTGCGCTGCTGCACTACCTCGACGGGGAGAAGGCGTACATCCTCGCCCCCGAAGGTCTCAGTGTCGGCGACCGCGTGCGTTCCGGTCGGGATGCTGACATTCGCCCCGGTTGTGCACTTCCCCTCCGTTACATCCCGGTGGGTACCACGGTGCACAACGTGGAACTCCGGCCCGGTGGTGGCGGCAAGATGGCTCGCAGCGCCGGTTCGTCGGTGCAGTTGGTGGCCAAGGAAGGCGACTACGCCACGTTGCGCCTCCCCAGCACCGAGATGCGCCGTGTGCTCATTGACTGCCGGGCAACCGTCGGCACCGTCGGGAACGCCCAGGCTGAACTCATCAAGGTCGGCAAGGCCGGTCGTAACCGCTGGAAGGGTGTCCGTCCCCAGTCCCGTGGTGTCGTGATGAACCCGGTTGACCACCCCCACGGTGGTGGTGAGGGCAAGACCTCCGGTGGACGCCACCCGGTGTCGCCATGGGGCAAGCCCGAAGGCCGTACCCGTAACAAGAAGAAGCCGTCCCAGAAGCTGATCGTCCGGCGTCGCCGGTCGCGGCGGTAGGAAACAGGAGTCCGAATGCCCCGCAGCCTCAAGAAGGGACCGTTCGTCGACGACCACCTGCTCCGCAAGGTGGACGCCCAGAACGAGTCCGGAGACAAGCGAGTGATCAAGACCTGGTCGCGTCGTTCCACCATCATCCCCGACATGGTGGGTCACACCATCGCGGTGCACGACGGGCGCAAGCATGTGCCCGTGTACGTCACCGAATCGATGGTGGGTCACAAGCTGGGTGAGTTCGCCCCCACCCGCACCTTCAAGTTCCACGCCGGCCAGGAGCGCAAGGGACGCCGATGACCGCTGCCAAGACCAACGAGCGGCCCGGTACCCGGGCCCAGCACCGTTACGCACGAGTGTCGGCCTACAAGGCCCGCGTCGTGCTCGACCTCATCCGCAACCAGCCGGTGTCGACCGCTCTCGAGATTCTTGACTCGGTGGAGCGCGACGTCGCCGCCACCATTCGCAAGGTGTTGGAGTCGGCAGTCGCCAACGCTGAGCACAACGACGGCCAGGTCGCCGACGAGCTCGCTGTCGTCGCCTGCTACGCCGACGAGGGTCCGACACTGAAGCGTTTCCGCCCCCGTGCCCGCGGTCGCGCTAGCCGTATCCGCAAGCGCACCTGCCACATCACGGTGATCGTGGCCCGGATGGAGGACGCCGAACTTGAGCGTCTCCAGGCCCGTGCAGCCGCCGGTGGCCGCGTCGGGAGCGCCCAGGCTGCTGCGGCGGCTCGCCGTGATCGTGTCGCTCGAAGCCGTGCTGCCAAGGCGGAGCGAGCCGCTGAGCACGACCACGATCACGATCACGATCATGACCATGACGAGGATCACGAGACCGTCGAGGCCGTCGAGGCCGAGACCGTTGAGGTCGAAGGCGACGAGGTCGAGGTCGAGGTCGATGAGGTCGAGGTCGACGAAGTTGAGGTGGCTGCAGAGGCCGACGATGCCGATGAGGCTGACGCCGCAGATGACGAGAGCAAGGACGACGCCTGATGGGACAGAAGGTCAACCCCTACGGTTTCCGCCTCGGGATCACCACAGACTGGAAGTCCCGTTGGTTCGCGGATCGCAAGGACTACGGGAAGTTCGTAATCGAGGATTGGAAGATCCGCGACTACATCATGGAACAGCTCCCCAACGCCGCCATCAGCCGCATCGAGGTCGAGCGCACCCGTGACCGACTCCGCATTGACGTCCACACGGCACGTCCGGGCATCGTGATCGGTCGTCGTGGTGCTGAGGCCGACAAGTTGCGCGCTGGGCTCACTGCCATCACCGGCAACAACAAGGTGCAGCTCAACATCCAGGAGATCAAGCAGCCTGAGCTTGATGCTGCGCTGATCGCCCAAGGTATTGCCGATCAGCTCGCTGGCCGCGTGGCGTTCCGTCGGGCCATGAAGCGTGCCGTCCAGAATGCCCAGAAGGCCGGAGCCCTTGGTATCCGGGTGCAGTGCTCGGGTCGTCTTGGCGGTTCGGAAATGGCACGGACCGAGTGGTACCGAGAAGGTCGGGTGCCGCTGCACACGCTGCGGGCCGACATTGACTACGGGTTCCGCGAGGCTCGCACGACGGCTGGTCGCATCGGCGTGAAGGTGTGGATCTACAAGGGCGAGATCCTCCCCTACAAGAGTGTGCTGTCCGAGAAGATCAGCGCCGAGGCCGCCATGGCAGTGGGGGAGACCTCCGGCCAGGCAGCCCGTGCGCCTCGTCCGGTCGTGTCGTCCTCGGGTCGTCGTCCGGCTGCGGAGGAAGGCGGCGTCGTGGCCCCTGTGTCCGACGACGAGATCGCTGCAGAGGCAGCCACACCACTGGTCAAGGAAGCTGACCCCGAACTCGAGCGACTTCTCGCCGAGGAAGAGGAGATCGAGCGCTCGACCCGCGATCACAACGAAACGCCCCACTTCCGTTCGGGGGATGACTGACATGTTGATGCCGCGCAAGGTCAAGCACCGCAAGCAGCACCGGGGCCGTATGACCGGTCAGGCCAAGGGAGGGACCGAGGTCACCTTTGGTGACTGGGGTATCCAGGCCCTTGAGCCGGGCTGGATCACCGCCCGTCAGATCGAGGCCGCCCGTGTGGCCATGACCCGTCACGTCAAGCGTGGTGGCAAGGTCTGGATCAACATCTTCCCGGACAAGCCGGTGACCCAGAAGCCTGCTGAGACCCGGATGGGCTCTGGCAAGGGAAACCCTGAGCGCTGGGTAGCTGTCGTCAAGCCGGGCCGCATCCTGTTCGAGATGGCGTACCCCGATCCTGTCCTGGCCAAGGCAGCCCTCAACCGGGCGATCCAAAAGCTCCCGATCAAGGCCCGGATCGTGGCTCGCGAGGAGGGGTTCTGATGGCGAAGCGAACTGACTACCGCGACCTCGGTGACGCCGAGCTGTACACCCAGCTCGCCGATGCCAAGCAGGAACTGTTCAACCTGCGGTTCCAGAACGTGACCGGCCAGCTCGATAACCCCACTCGGATCTCGCAGGCCAAGCGTCAGGTGGCGCGGCTGTTCACCGAGATCCGTGCACGTGAGATCGCCGCTGCTGAGGCGCTCGTCTCTGCCGAGGAGGGCAACTGATGGCTGAAGAGACTGAACGACCGAACGAGCGCAAGGTCCGCGAGGGCCTCGTGGTGTCCGCCGGGATGGACAAGACGGCCGTTGTCGCCGTCGTGGACCGCAAGCGGCACCCTCGTTACAACAAGACCGTGCAGCGCACCACCAAGCTGTTCGTCCATGACGAGGCCAACGACCTCAACGTGGGTGACCGGGTGCGTGTCGTTGAGACCCGCCCGCTGTCAAAGAACAAGCGTTGGCGGCTCGTGGACGTCCTGGAGCGTGCCCGATGATTCAGCAGGAGAGCCGCCTCAAGGTGGCGGACAACAGTGGGGCCAAGCAGGTTCTGTGCATCCGTGTCCTCGGTGGCACGCGCCGGCGCTACGCCTCCATCGGTGATGTGTTCATCGCCACCGTCAAAGACGCCATCCCCGGGGCCGCCGTCAAGAAGGGCGACGTCGTTCGCTGCGTGGTGGTGCGCACCAAAAAGGAGAAGCGTCGTCCGGACGGTTCCTACATCCGATTCGATGAGAACGCTGCCGTGCTCATCAAGGACGACTTGTCGCCTCGCGGTACCCGCATCTTCGGCCCGGTCGGCCGTGAACTGCGTGACAAGAAGTTCATGCGTATCGTCTCCCTGGCTCCGGAGGTGCTCTGAGATGGCGGGCATGAAGGTGCGTAAGGGCGACCGCGTCCGGATCCTGCAGGGCAAGGACCGCGGCAAGGAAGGCACGGTCACGTTCGCCTACCCCGCAGAGGGTCGGGTCATCGTGGAGGGCTACAACGTGGCGAAGCGTCACCAAAAGCCCACCGGGTCAACGCAGCAGGGCGGCATCATCGACAAGGAGATGCCGTTGCGCGTGGAGAACGTGGCAGTGATCTGCCCTTCGTGCGGCAAGGCGTCGCGTGTCGGGTACCGGTTTGACGACGACGGCACCAAGGTTCGTGTGTGCCGCAAGTGTGGAGGTGACCTGTGAGCACGGCGACGACCGCCCCTCCCCGTCTCAAGGAGCGCTACCTCGCTGAGGTGCGCGCCCAACTCAAGACGGACCTTGAGCTTCCCAACATCATGCAGGTGCCCCGGCTTGAGAAAATTGTCCTCAACGCCGGCGTTGGCGCCGCCGTGGCCCAGCAGTCGCTCATCGAGGGGGCGCTCGCCGACCTCGAGGTGATCAGCGGGCAGCGACCGGTGGTGACCAAGGCCAAGAAGTCCATCGCCGGGTTCAAGCTCCGTGAGGGCAACGCCATCGGCGTCAAGGTGACCCTGCGAGGCAACCGGATGTGGGAGTTCCTCGACCGGCTGATCAGCCTCTCGATCCCGCGTATCCGGGACTTCCGAGGCCTCAACCCCCGGTCGTTCGACGGTCACGGCAACTACACGTTCGGCGTGACCGAGCAGCTGATCTTCCCCGAGATTGACTACGACAGGATCGATACCACCCGCGGTATGGACGTCACGATTGTGACCACCGCCGTTACCGACGACCAGGGCCGCGCACTGCTCACAGCCCTGGGCTTCCCGTTCAAGCGTGAAGGACGATAGGGAATGGCCAAGAAGGCACTGATCGAGAAGAGCAACCGCAAGCCGAAGTTCAAGGTGCGGTCGTACACGCGCTGTCAGCGTTGTGGCCGTCCGCGTTCGGTGTACCGCAAGTTCCTGCTGTGCCGGGTGTGTCTCCGTGAGATGGGGCACGCCGGCGAGGTGCCGGGGCTCAAGAAGGCGAGCTGGTGAGGTAGATCGACGATGACCATGACCGACCCAATCGCCGACATGCTGACTCGCATCCGCAACGCCAACGTCGTGATGCACGACGAGGTGCGGATGCCTTCGTCCAAGCAGAAGGAAGCTCTGGCCGCCGTGCTCAAGCGCGAGGGCTACATCGATGACTTCGAGGTTGCCGAGCAGGACGGCCGTCCCGGCCGTCAGCTCACGCTGCACATGCGCTACTCCAACGATCGCCAGCGGGTGATCTCGGGTATCCGTCGCATCTCCAAGCCGGGCCTTCGGGTGTACTCCGGTGCCGAGTCTGTGCCGCGCGTCCAAGGCGGCCTGGGTGTCGCTGTCCTGTCCACGAGCCAGGGGCTCCTCACCGACCGCGAGGCGCGCAAGCGCCGTGTCGGCGGTGAAGTCCTCTGCTACGTCTGGTGAGCGAGGGGGTCTGAACCATGTCCCGAATCGGCAAGTCCCCCATTGCGGTGCCGTCCGGCGTTGACGTCACCATCAGCGGTGAGCGCATCACGGTCAAGGGCACCAAGGGCACCCTCGAGCGTGAGCTCCCCGCTCCCATCACCATCCGTCAGGAAGACGGTCAGCTCATCGTGGAGCGTCCCAACGACGAACGCCGCAGCCGGGCCCTCCATGGTCTTACCCGGTCGCTGGTGGCCAACATGGTCACGGGCGTCAGCGAAGGTTTCGCCAAGAACCTCGACATTGTCGGCGTGGGTTATCGCGCCAACGCCAAGGGGCCACGCACCCTCGAGCTGGCGCTCGGGTTCAGCCACCCCGTGGTCGTGGAGGCCCCCGAAGGTGTGACCTTTGAGTGCCCATCACCCACGAACATCGTGGTGAGCGGGATCGACAAGGAGGTCGTCGGCCAGGTTGCCGCCGACATCCGCAAGTGGCGTCCGCCGGAGCCCTACAAGGGCAAGGGCATCCGCTATCGAGACGAACGAGTCATTCGCAAGGCCGGCAAGGCCGGCAAGTAACCGAGGCAGCAGGGAAGGCAGCCATGAGTTCCAAGGCAAGCGAACGCCGAACCAGCCGGATCCGCCGGCATGTGCGCGTGCGCAAGCGCGTGCGCGGCACGTCCGAGCGTCCGCGTCTCGCGGTGTTCCGTTCAAACCGTCACATCTCCGCCCAGATCATCGACGATGTCACGGGCCGCACGCTGGCGTCGGCCGGCACGGTTGAGGCTTCACTGCGTGACAAGGCGACGGGGAACGTCGAGGCGGCTCGGGCCGTGGGTTGGCTGGTGGCTGATCGGGCCCAGGCAGCCGGTGTGAAGACCGTGGTGTTCGATCGTGGTGGCTTCCGTTACCACGGCCGGGTGGCGGCGCTCGCCGACGCTGCCCGTGAAGCAGGACTGGAGTTCTGATGCTTAACGTCGACGAGATCGCCCTGCGTGAGTCGCGGGTCATCAACATCAACCGGGTCGCCAAGGTCGTCAAGGGCGGTCGGCGGTTCTCATTCACTGCTCTTGTGGTGGTGGGCGACGGCAACGGCCACGTCGGACTCGGCTACGGGAAGGCCAAAGAGGTGCCCCTGGCCATTCAGAAGGGCACCGAGGAAGCCAAGAAGAACCTGTTCGCCGTGCCGCTGGCGGGGAGCACCATCGTGCACCCGGTGATTGGTCGCATGGGTGCGGGACGGGTCATGCTCAAGCCTGCAGCGCCCGGTACCGGCGTGATCGCCGGTGGTGCCGCCCGGGCGATCCTCGAGGAGGCGGGCATCAGCGACGTGCTGTGCAAGTCGCTCGGTTCGGCCAACCACATCAACGTTGCTCGGGCAACCATCGCCGGTCTCGCTGCCCTTCGTCGACCCGACGAGGTGGCGCGACTTCGTGGACTCAGCCCCACTGAGATCATGCCGCCGGCGTTGTGGCGTGCCTGGCAGGAGAGCCAGCGCCCCGGTGCCTCTGCTGCTGACGGGGTGGCGTGATGACTGCACTCAAGGTCACCCAGGTGAAGTCCTCCATCGGGACCAAGCCCAAGCACCGCGGCACCTTGCGTGCCCTCGGCCTCGGACGGGTGGGTCGTACCCATGTCCTGCCCGACCGTCCCGAGATCCGTGGCATGCTGGCCCGGGTTCCCCACCTCGTTGAGATCGAGGAAGTTGAGGGTGAAGCACCGGTGCGCAACCGTCCGTCTAAGAGCACGAGGGAGGACGCATCGTGAAGGTGCACGACCTCAAGCCGCCCAGCGGCTCGAACATCCGTCGTAAGCGTGTCGGCCGAGGTATCGGCGGCAAGGGCGGCAAGACCGCCGGCCGAGGCACCAAGGGCCAAAAGGCACGCAACACCGTGCCCGTCGCCTTTGAAGGCGGCCAGCTCCCGCTGTTCCAGCGGGTCCCCAAGAAGCGCGGTTTCACCAACCCGTTCCGCGTCGAGTACCAGGCCGTGAACCTCGACACCATCGACCAGTCGGGCCTCGACGTGGTCGACCCCGAGGCACTGCTCGAGCGGGGCCTCGTCGGCAAGGGTGCGCTGGTTAAGGTGTTGGGCCGGGGCACGCTGAGCCGGCCGGTGACGGTGCGGGCGCACGGCTTCTCGTCAGCTGCCGCCGAGGCCATCAAGGCCGCCGGCGGTTCGGTTGAGACCATTGGCCTGCCGTGGGGCGATCGTCGTCCACCGGCCAAAGGCAACCAGCACACAAACCGCTGATCTGACGGCGGGAGGCCGACGTGCTCCAGAACATCGCCAACATCTTCCGGATCCCGGACCTTCGCAACAAGGTCCTGTTCGTCATCGCCATGCTGGCGCTCTACCGCTTCGGCGCGTATGTCCCCGTGCCGGGGATCGATTACGCCGCCGTGCAGGAGTTCCAAAAGCAGGCGGAGGACACCGGTGGCGTGTTCGCCTTCCTCACCTTGTTCTCCGGTGGGGCGCTGACCCAGTTCGCCGTGTTCGCGCTCGGCATCATGCCGTACATCACGGCCTCGATCATCATGCAGATCCTCGGTGTGGTCATCCCGAAGCTCGAGGAGTGGCAGAACCAGGGTGCGGTCGGTCAGCGCAAGATCACCCAGTGGACCCGTTATCTCGCCATTGCCATCGCCGTGCTCCAGGGCACGGGCCTCGCCTTTGTGTTCCACTCCGGTGGCGGTGGGTTCGCAGTGGCCAACCCGCTCGGTGACGTCGACCTGATTCCGGGGTTCGGCGTCGGCAAGGTTCTTCTGATCGTGCTGACCCTGACCACGGGCACGGCGGTGCTCATGTGGATGGGCGAGTTGATCAGCCAACGGGGCATCGGCAACGGCATGTCGCTTCTGATCTTCGCCTCGGTGGTCTCGAGCCTTCCGGCACTGTTCGGCCGTGTGTACGCCGAGCGGGGATTTGGTGCGCTGGCGTTCACCATTGCGGCGTTCGTGGCGTTGTTGGTGGCCATTGTCTTCGTCGAACAAGGTCAGCGCCGCATTCCCGTGCAGTTCGCCAAACGTGTGGTGGGCCGCAAGATGTACGGCGGTCAGTCGACCTACATTCCCCTCAAGGTCAACCAGTCCGGTGTGATCCCGATCATCTTCGCTTCGTCGGTGCTCTACCTGCCCCAGCTGCTGGTCGTGTTGCTGCCGTCGGATCAGGACTGGGCCAAGAGCGTGCAGTCCTGGATCGACGAGAACCTGGCGAATCCGTTGTCGCCGGTGTACATCGTGGTGTTCGGTCTTATGATCGTCGGGTTCGCCTACTTCTACACGGCCATCACGTTCGATCCGGCGAAGCAGGCCGACACACTCCGCAAGCAGGGTGGCTTCATCCCCGGGTACCGGCCCGGCCCGGCCACTGAGCGCTACCTGGCCAAGGTGCTGAGTCGCATCACCCTTCCGGGAGCGTTGTTCATTGCTGCGGTGGCCCTTGTGCCGACCATCCTGCTCGGGGTGTTCGTTCCGGGCAGCCAGAACGCTTTCGGCGGCACCACGGTGCTGATCGCGGTGGGTGTGGCGCTTGAGACCATGAAGCAGATCGACAGCCAGTTGATGATGCGCAACTACGAGGGGTTCCTGAAGTAGTGGCGGCGCGGCTGGTCATTTTCGGCCGGCAGGGTGCGGGCAAGGGGACCCAGTGTGAGTTCCTCACCCGTCACTACGGTGCCGTGCACATCTCCACCGGTGACATGTTGCGGGCCGCAGCAGCGTCGGGGACCGACCTTGGAATCCGGGCAAAGTCCTACATGGATACCGGGCAACTCCTCCCTGACGACGTGATGGTCGGTGTGGTGCAGGAGCGACTCGAGTTGCCCGACGTGGCCGAGCTGGGTTTCCTCCTCGACGGTTTCCCTCGCACCGTGCCCCAGGCCGAGGCGTTGTGCGCCCTCGTCGAGGTTGACCTTGCCGTGAATCTCGACGTCGCCGAGGACGTGGTGAGAGATCGAATGTTGGCGCGGGGTCGCGCCGATGACACCCCCGAGATCATCGGTGAGCGACTCGCCGCCTACGCAGCCCAGACCGTGCCGACCATTGCATGGTTCGCCCAGCAGGATCGTCTGGTCACCATTGACGGGGTGGGGGAGCCTTCCGAGGTTTCGAACCGGCTCACCGCCGCCATTGACGCCCGACTCGGCGCTCAATGACGGCGTCTGGGGGTTGGTATTGCGGGGGCCTGGACCGAGTTGGAGATCCTGCGGGAGCCCTCCTATACTCGTCCACCGCGCCAAAACCGGGTATTTCCGGTTGGTGAACGGGTCGGGAGCCTCACGGCTGGCCGACTGGCAATGAGATGTCCGGGGCAACGATCCCGGACCCGCCGGGGACATCGCCCCGGTGATCCTGAAAGAAACAGGTGACAGGTGAAAGTTCGCCCCAGCGTCAAGACGATCTGTGAGAAGTGCAAGGTGATCCGCCGCCATGGGCGTGTGATGGTCATCTGCACGAACCCCCGACACAAGCAGCGGCAGGGCTGACCCATGGCGCGCATCAGTGGTGTCGACATTCCCCGCGAGAAGCAGCTCTGGATCTCGCTGACCTACATCTACGGCATCGGCCGTTCCACCTCCCGGCGGATCTGCGCCGACGTTGAGGTGAACCCCGAGACCCGGGTCCGGGACCTCACCGAGGAAGAGGTTGGTCGTATCCGCCAGTGGATCGACGCGAACGCCAAGGTCGAGGGTGACCTGCGTCGCGAGGTGTCACAGGACATCAAGCGGAAGATGGAGATTGGTTGCTACCAGGGTCTCCGTCATCGTCGAGGGCTCCCCGTTCACGGTCAGCGCACGCAGACCAACGCCCGAACCCGGAAGGGGCCGCGTAAGACCGTGGCCGGAAAGAAGAAGTAATGGCCAAGCCGGGAGCGGGCCGCAAGACCCGCAAGAAGGAGCGCAAGAACGTCACCTATGGCGTTGCGCACATCAAGAGTTCGTTCAACAACACCATCGTCACCTTCACCGATCAGGGCGGGAACGTCCTGGCGTGGGCGTCGTCAGGCAACGTTGGGTTCAAGGGTTCCCGCAAGAGCACCCCGTTCGCAGCCCAACTCGCCGCCGAGACGGCCGCCAAGCGTGCCATGGAGCACGGGGTTCGCAAGGTTGACATCCTGGTCAAGGGCCCCGGGTCCGGCCGGGAGACCGCCATCCGTTCCATCCAGAACGCTGGCATCGAGGTGACTGGCATCAAGGACGTCACGCCAGTGCCGCACAACGGCTGTCGTCCCCCGAAGCGGCGGAGGGTCTGACATGGCTCGGTACACCGGTCCCAAGGCGCGTGTGTCGCGTCGTCTGGGCACGAACATCTGGGGCACCCGTGGCGAGACCATCGCCCTTGAGAAGCGCCCCTACCCGCCGGGTGAGCACGGTCGTGGTCGTCGCCGCGGCAACCCGAGCGAGTACCTCCTCCAGTTGCAGGAGAAGCAGAAGGCCCGTTTCACCTACGGCTTGTCCGAGCGTCAGTTCCGCAACCTCTACGAGGAGGCGAACCGCCGTCCGGGTGTGACCGGCGAGAACATGCTTCGGTATCTCGAGTTGCGTCTCGACAACGTCGTGTACCGCGCCGGCTGGGCCGCCACCCGGCCCCAGGCGCGCCAGTTCGTCAGCCACGGCCACCTCAGCGTGAACGGCAAGCGGGTCACCATCCCCAGCTACCGGGTGCGCAAGGGTGACGTCGTGACCGTCGGCACCAAGGCCCGCGACATGATCGTGTTCGTCCAGAACCGTGACGTCCTCGACCGCAACGCTCCGGCGTGGCTGTCGATGGGTGGCGAGGGCTGGGAGGTCACCGTTGACCAACTCCCCACCCGCGACCAGATCGACGTCCCGGTGCGCGAGCAACTGATTGTCGAGCTCTACAGCAAGTAGTGGTCACCGACCACCCAACCGTTCCACCACCACGTAAGTACCACCTCGAGGGAGAACCCACATGCTCGTGATGCAGCGACCCAAGGTCGAGGCGCTGGGTGACGCCGACGGCAACCGCGGCGTATTCGTGATTGCCCCACTGGAGCCCGGCTTCGGCCACACCCTCGGCAACTCGCTCCGCCGCACCCTGTTGTCCTCGATTCCCGGGGCGGCCGTCACCCAGGTGCGCTTTGACGACTCACTCCACGAGTTCGACACCATCAAGGGTGTCGTGGAGGACGTCACCGACGTCATCTTGAACCTCAAGGATCTGGTGCTTCGGTCCCACTCCGACGAGCCCGTCACGTTGCGGCTCGACGCCAAGGGCCCCGGGGTTGTGACCGCCGGTGACATCGAGGTGAACCCCGAGGTCGAGGTGTTGAACCCCGAGCTCGAAATCGCCACCCTCAACGCTGACGGTCGTCTCGCCGTGGACATCACGGTCGAGCGTGGCAAGGGTTACGTCGGCATCGAGCGCAAGGATCAGCGCACCGAGCCCATCGGGGTGATCCCTGTCGATGCCATCTTCTCGCCGGTTCGCCGGGTCACCTACCAGGTCGAGTCGACCCGCGTGGACCAGTCAACCGACTTCGACCGTCTGCTTCTCGACGTCGAGACCGATGGTTCCATCTCGGCCCGGGACGCCCTGGCTTCGGCTGGTGCGACCCTTCGCCAACTGGTGCAGTTGGTCGAGGAGATGACCGACGAGGCTGAGGGTCTGGAACTCGGCGAGGTGAGTGTCGTGGCCGCCGGTTCGCCGGACCTTGACCTGCCGATTGAGGATCTCGACCTGTCCGAGCGTCCCCGCAACTGCCTCAAGCGAGCCCAGGTGAACACCATTGGCGAACTGCTGGGCAAGACCTACGACGATCTGCTGGCCATCACCAACTTCGGCCAGAAGTCGCTCGATGAGGTCATCGAAAAGCTTGACGAGCGGGGCCTGTCCCTGCGCACCCGGGACTGACGGAGGCCGGATCACCAATGCCTGCCACACCGAAAAAGGGTCGCCGTTTTGGCGGCGACGCCGCTCACCAGAAGTTGATGATGGCCAACCTCGCTGCGTCGCTGTTCGCCGCAGAGGGGATCGTCACCACCGAAGCCAAGGCCAAGGCACTGCGCCCGGTGGCCGAGAAGCTCATCACCAAGGCCCGCAAGGGCGGACTGCACAACCATCGTCAGGTGGTGTCCTACCTCGGGGACAAGGAGATGACGGCGAAGTTGTTCGAGGACATCGCTCCCCGTTACTCCGATCGTGCGGGTGGCTACACCCGGATCCTCAAGCTCGGCACGCGCCATGGCGACAACGCCCCGATGGCGCGCATCGAACTGGTCTGAGGGCTGCTGATCAATCCCGGGTCGGCTTCCTCGGGTCGATGGTGACCCCGTGACCCTTTTCGACACTGCCAAGTCCGACCGGCGACCGCGTCTGGACCTTGCGGTCGACGAGGCGGCGTCCCCCATCACCGGAGTTGAGCCGGGCTGTACCCGTGTGCGTCTCGTGGTGGCCTACGACGGCTCGGAGTTCCGCGGTTTCGCTGCCCAGCCTGACGTCGTGACCGTGGGGGGCACTCTGGTTGCCGCCATTGCCCGGGTCACTGGTGTGAGTGTGGAGCTGACCTGTGCTGGCCGCACCGACGCTGGTGTGCACGCCTGGGGTCAGGTTTGCTCGTTCGACCTTCCCGACGAGCACGCCACCCTCGATGGCCTGAACCGGTTGCGGACCTCGTTGAACCGACTGTGCGGTCCGGCGGTGGTGGTGCGTATCGCCGAGGCGGTTTCACCGACGTTCGACGCCCGGTTCTCCGCCACGTGGAGGTCGTATCGCTACACGGTTCTCGTCACCGACGTCCCTGACCCGTTCCGGGCACGAACCGTGTGGCACGTGTCCGAGCCACTCGATTTGCGGGCGATGACCTTGGCGTGCGATCCGCTCATCGGGGAACATGACTTCGCCTCGTTCTGTCGGGCTGCCCAGCGGGTCGACGGGTCGGTGGCCTCGACGGTGCGCAGGGTTCATGACGCCCGGTGGGTTGCCGGTGACGACGGGACGGTGCAGTTCAGGGTGCGGGCCTCGTCGTTTTGTCACCAGATGGTGCGTTCCTTGGTGGGGACCCTTGTCGAGGTCGGTCGCGGCAAGCGGCGGGCGGGGGAGATGATGGGGATCATTGCTGCCCGGGACCGGCACGCCGCCGGCCAGATCGCCCCTCCCGGTGGTCTTTGCCTGTGGGAGGTCGGCTACCCGTCCGAGCCCTGATCCCCGCCTGATCCGACGGCAAGTTGCCGCCCGGGGGGCCGGGGTCGTATCGTTTCCCTTCCGGCCCGTGGCGATGCTGCGGTCGGCAGTCCCAACAAGATGTCATGAGAGGTACGGCGCGTGCGCACCTACAGCCCGAAATCGAGCGAGATCACGAGGGAGTGGTTCGTGGTTGACGCCGAAGGCCTCGTCCTTGGACGGATGGCCACCGAGGTCGCACGTATTCTGCGCGGCAAGCACAAGCCGGGCTTCACCCCCCACATGGATTGTGGTGACCACGTGGTGATCATCAACGCCGACAAGGTGGTGCTGACCTCCGGCAAGGCCGAACGCAAGATCGCCTGGCGGCACACCGGGTACCCCGGCGGTATCCGTTCCCGCACCTACGCCGACTGGCTCTCCACCCGTCCGGAGGAGGCGGTGCGTCGCACGGTGCGAGGCATGCTTCCCAAGAACCGTCTCGGCCGGCAGATGCTGACCAAGTTGAAGGTCTACTCCGGTCCCACCCATCCGCACGCTGCCCAGAAGCCGTCCGAGTTGGTGCTCGACGGTGCCCGGGCCCGCGAGACCAGCCGGACCTGATCCGGTCACGATCCGAGGACAACACGCCATGAGCAAGCCCCTGAACCAGAGCACCGGTCGACGCAAGCGGGCCGTGGCCCGGGTGCGGTTCCGTCCCGGCACCGGCCAGATCACGGTCAACGGCCGGACCATCGAGACCTACTTCCCGTCGGACACCCAGCGCATGGTCATTACCGATCCGTTGCGAGTGACCAGCACCGTTGAGGCGTACGACATTGACGCCACCATCGATGGCGGTGGCTTCACCGGCCAGGCGGGTGCGTTGCGCCACGCCATCGCCCGTGGCCTCGTGGCGCTCGATCCGGAGATGCGTCCGGAGTTGAAGCGCAACGGCTTCCTCACCCGGGATGCCCGCGAGAAGGAATCGAAGAAGTACGGCCTCAAGAAGGCCCGTAAGGCACCGCAGTACTCCAAGCGCTGACCTTGTCGGCTCGCCGTGACGCTCTCCTTCGGTACTGACGGCGTCCGCGGCCCCGCCAGCGAGTTCACCCCATCGTGGGTCGGCGCCCTTGGCGCGGCCATGGTGGACGTGTTCGGTTCCGGCCCGTTCGTCGTCGGTCGTGACACCCGGGCGTCGGGTCCTGAGATCGTGGCCTCGTTGGCGTCAGGTGTTGGTGCTGGGGGCGGTGCGGTTGTGGACCTTGGGGTGGCACCGACGCCGGCGGTGGCCTGGGTGGCGGCACGCGACGGTGTCCCCGGTGCGGTGGTGTCTGCTTCGCACAACCCCTGGGGTGACAACGGGATCAAGGTGTTCGCCCCGGGTGGAACCAAGCTTGACGACGACACCGAGGCCCGACTCGCTGACGCGTTGACGGTTCAGTTGAGCACCGACCCCATCGCTGGAGGTTCCGGGTCGGTGCGTGACGGCGATGATGCTCTCGATCGCTACGTGGACCACCTCGTTGCGTCGGTGTCGGGCCGAAGCCTTGCGGGTCTGTCGGTGGTGCTTGACTGCGCCAACGGTGCAGCGAGCGATCTGGCACCCCGGGTGTTTGGGGACCTTGGCGCTTCGGTGACGGTGATCAACGCCGAACCGACGGGTCGCAACATCAACGAGGGGTGCGGCTCAACCCATCTGGGGCCGTTGGCGGACACGGTGGTGCGCGTCGGTGCTGATGTTGGTTTGGCGCTCGACGGTGACGCCGACCGGGTGCTGGCCGTCGACGGGTCGGGTTCCACCGTCGACGGGGATCAGATCATCGCCATGTTGGCCCTGGACCGTCACCGTCGTGGGGAACTGGTCGGCCCGGCGGTGGTGGTGACCGTGATGGCCAACCTGGGGTTCCGCCTGGCGATGGTGGAGGCGGGCATCGAGGTGGTCGAGACCCCCGTGGGTGACCGGCACTGTCTTGCCGCACTGGAACAGCGAGGCCTGGTGCTCGGTGGTGAACAGTCGGGCCACGTGATTCTGCGTGATCTGGCCACCACCGGTGATGGCATGTTGTCGGGGGTTCAGATCGCCGATCTGGTGTCGCGCACCGGCCGGACCCTGGCGGACCTGGCGGCCTCGGCAATGACCCGTGTCCCCCAGGTGCTCCGCAACGTCGAAGTGCGAGGCGATCGGGAGGACCTGATGGCGGCGATCGCCCCGGTGGTTGACGCCGAGGCGGCCCGGTTGGGGTCCACCGGCCGGATCCTGGTGCGGGCGAGCGGCACGGAGCCGCTGGTAAGGGTCATGGTTGAGGCCACCGATGCCGCTGTTGCCCGAGAGGTGGCATCCCGCTTGGTGTCGGTTGTTTCCGACCACGGCGGTGCGGGCGAACCTGCCACGTAGACTGGCCAGCACATGTGCGGGATCATCGCCATCGTGCGGCGTCCCACGGTGTCCGACGGCCGGGCACCGTCGGATGTCACCGACCCTCTTGAGGCGGCCGCCGCTGCCCTCGCCGACGCGCCCAGCCTTGCTGCGCTGCTCGCTGCGGCGTCGCACCTCGGTTCTGCCGACGCCGCCCTCGGCGGGGTCGATGGGGTCGGGCTGGTCATCGGCGCGGTGGGTCTCGCCGACGACGTGCGGGCTCGGGTCGCCGCCATTGAGCTCACGGTGTCTGGGATCGAGGCCCGTCTCGACGCTGGGGAACGGGTCGTCGCCGATGAGGATCTCGAGTCGCTGAACGCCACGTTGGTGCAGATCAGGGACCGGTTGTGGTCCATCGGGCGCGACCGTCTGCACACCGCTTCGGCCGTGGCTGATCTCCTCGCCCCAGCCGGCCCCCCAGCGTCGGCGGACCGTCGATCGTTGGCGGCGTACCTGTCGGTGCACGAAGCACTCGCCGCCATCGACCGACTGGAGGTGCGTGGGCGCGACTCGGCGGGTTTGCACCTCATGGTGCATGGCCACGGCCTGACTCTCGATGACGACGCTGTGGCCGACGAGATCGCCGCCCGGTCGGGTGACGCGTTGTTCTGTGGTGGTTCGGTGCGGGTTGTCAACGGGGTGCTGTCGTTCGCCTACAAGGCGGCCGCCGAGATCGGCGAGTTGGGAGACAACACGGCGGTGCTTCGCGCTGCGATCAGGGCGGACCGCCTGTTGCGTGCTGCGGTCGGTTCGGGGGAGGCCGGCGTCACGGTGCTGGGGCACACCCGGTGGGCGAGCATCGGCATCATCGCCGAGTTCAACGCCCACCCGCTCAACTCCGAGGAGTTGGTGACGGGGTCGGAGGGCAGTGAGTCGCCAGGTACGTACAGCGTGGCCGTGCTCAACGGCGACGTCGACAACTTCGCCGATCTGAAGGCCGCCGACGGGCTGTCCATCGCCCCTGAGATCACCACCGACGCCAAGGTCATCCCGGTGCTCACGTCGCGTCGGTTGGCTGCCGGGTACGACGTGGCGGAGGCGTTCCGTTCCACGGTGAACCGGCTCGAGGGCTCGGTGGCGATCGGCGTGTGCACCGCTGCCCACCCTGACGAGTTGTTGCTGGCTCTGCGGGGGAGTGGTCAGGCGCTGTACGTCGGTGCTGCTGATGACGCGTGGGTGGTGGCGTCGGAACCCTACGGCGTGGTGGGGATGACGGACACGTACCTGCGCATGGATGGTGAGACGCCTGCGGATCCTGACAACCCGACGGCGACTCGTGGCCAGTTGGTGCGGCTGCGCGGCTCGTCGGCGGGCGAAATCGCCGGGATCGAACGGTTCGCCTACGACGGCACGTCGCTCCCGGTTGCCGGAGACGAGTTCGTGGTGGCCCAGGTCACGACCCGCGACATTGACCGTGGTGCGTACCCCCACTACTTGTTCAAGGAGATCTCCGAGTCACCCTCGTCGTTCCGCAAGACGTTGCGGGGCAAGCTCGTCGAGCACGACGAGCGTCTGCGGGTCGAGTTGGGTGCGGACACCTTGCCGGGGAGGGTGCGCCAGCGGCTCGCCGCCGGAGAGATCTCGCGTGTGTTGGTGATCGGTCAGGGAACCGCCGCGGTTGCAGGCCAGGGACTGGTGCTGGCGCTGCGGACCCTCGTGGGCACCGGCCGTCTCCACACCGAAGCCATTCTGGCCACCGAACTTTCAGGCTTTGAACTCGGCACCGACATGTCCGACACGCTGGTGGTGGCGATCAGCCAGTCGGGGACGACGACGGACACGAACCGCACGGTCGATCTGGTCCGCTCCCGTGGGGCGGCGGTGGTCTCGATCGTGAACCGACGCAACTCCGATCTCACCGACCGGTCCGACGGGGTGTTGTACACCTCTGACGGACGTGACGTGGAGATGAGTGTGGCGTCGACCAAGGCGTTCTACTCACAGATCGGTGCGGGTTTCCTGTTGGCGTTCGCCATTGCCGAATCGCTCGCGGGGGATGGCGTGGCCGACGATCACCAGGACCTGTTGGTGGCGTTGCGGGAGTTGCCGTCGTTGATGGAACGCACGCTTGACGTGCACCCGGCCGTCACCGATGCCGCCCGGCGTTTCGCCCCGCAGCGTCGCTACTGGGCGCTTGTGGGCAACGGCCCCAACCGCATCGCGGCCAATGAGGTCCGGATCAAGCTGTCCGAGCTGTGTTACAAGTCCATCGCCTGTGACGGCACCGAGGACAAAAAGCACATCGACCTGTCCTCTGAGCCGCTCATCTTGGTGTGTGCGGCGGGGTTGAGCGGTTCGAACGCCGACGACGTGGCCAAAGAGGTCGCCATCTACCGGTCGCACAAGGCGGCCCCGGTGGTGATTGCCAGCGAGGGTGAGGAGCGGTTCGGGTCGGCGGTGGCGGCGGTGTTCGTACCCGCCACCCACCCGGTGTTGGCGTTCGTGCTTTCGGCTATGGCCGGTCACCTCTTCAGTTACGAGGCGGCGTTGGCCATCGACGCCCAGGCCCGTCCGTTGCGTGAGTTGCGCGCCGCGGTGGAGACCGTGGTGGCCGGTGACGCCCAGAGCCCGCCGTCGGGGTCGTCGACCTCGACTGATCTGCTGGTGCGGCTGGCGCCGTTGATGGAAGCCTCCGCGGCGCGTTACCTCGATGGCCTTCGGGCCGGTGAGTACGACGGTCACCTTGAGGCGTCCACGGCGGTGCGACTCACGTCGCTGTTGCGCTTCGCCCTGCGGGTCGTCCCCCTCGAGGGTTATCAGGTCGAGCACGGCAAGGTGGGCACGCCGTCCACGGTGGTGGAGGACCTCACGGTGGCGCTCACCGACGCCATCGAGGAACTGACCCGGCCGGTCGACGCCATCAAACATCAGGCCAAGACGGTGACCGTCGGGATCTCCCGGTCGGACGAATCACTGCTCGACACCGCGCTGGTTCGTGAGGTGCTTGGTGCGGGAGCGGCCCGTGATCGCCTCAGTTACGACACGTTGCGCACCTTGGCGGTCCTTGAGGCGCTCGTGGACGACGTGCTGGGGTGGACCCGTTACGGCATCGACGGGCGGCTCGACGTCGAGCAGGAACCGGCCATTGAGGTGGTGGACGCCGCCGGGCTCGGACGTGATCTGCGAAGCCGTACGGCGACGAACCCGGTGCTGCGGGGCACCAAGCGGCGAGTGGCCGCCGAGCAGCGCGTGTTGGTGGCCCGAGGTGCGGCTGACGGGCGCACCGTGCTGATCGTTCCGGAAGTCAAGGACAAGCAGGCCACCGGCCTGACGTTGCTCCACGTCACCTTGCGTGACGACCTCGCCGTGGGCACGTTGCGGTCGGTGCTCGAGGGGTACAGGGAGCGGTACACGGCGCTGCGCGACGCGGTGTTGGAGACCGAACCTGCGTTCCGTGACGACGTGCTCACCACCGTCGACATCACCGAATTGATGACCGACCCCATCAACGACCTCGCACGGTGTTGGCGTGCCCAGCGTTCCTGAGTCGGCGCACGCCGGCGTGGTCGGTGTCGGGGTGGACCTCGTCGAGGTGGACCGCATGCGTGACACGCTCGCCCGCACCCCGACGATCGTGGAACGGGTCTTCACCGCCGACGAAGCGGCGTGGGCCCGCGCAGCCAAGGACCCTTCGGAACGTTTCGCCGTGCGCTTCGCCGCCAAGGAAGCGGTGTTGAAGTCGCTCGGTGTGGGCCTTGGTTCCACCCCGTTGCGCGCCATCGAAGTGGTGCGTGCCGATTCGGGAGAACCGAGCATCGTGTTGCACGAACCCGCCGCGGCGTTGGCCGCCCAACGCGGTGTGGTCCGGTTCCACGTCAGCCTCACTCACACTGCGTCACTCGCTGCGGCGGTGGTGGTGGCCTCGGGTGACTGAGCGGGCCGGGACGGCGTCGTTGGGGACCCCGGTGGTCACCCCCACCGAGATGGCTGCCATCGATGCCGCCGCCCCCGAACCAACCGAGGTGCTCATCGAACGAGCCGGCGCCGCCGTTGCCCGCACCGCCCGTTCCCTGCTGGGTGGAACCTACGGCCGTTCGGTGGTGGTGGTGGCCGGCAAGGGCAACAACGGCAACGACGGGCGGGCGGCTGCGGCGCGGTTGGGCCGGGCCGGGGCGCGGGTCACCGTGATCGACGCGATTGACGCCCCGGCGCAGTTTCCGCCGTGTGACCTCATCATCGACGCCGCCTTCGGCACCGGGCTGCGGGGTTCGTGGAAGGCGCCGCGGATGCCAGCAGACGGGTCCCCACCAGTTCTGGCCGTGGACATTCCTTCCGGGGTTGACGGCACCACCGGTGAGGTTGCCGACACCTCAGAACCGCTCCCTGCTGCGGTCACCGTCACGTTCGCGGCAGCGAAGCCAGGCCTGCTGTTCGCACCGGGGTCGTCACTGGTGGGTGCGATCAGCGTCGCTGACATTGGCCTCGACGTCTCGACGGCCACCATCACGTTGCTCGACGACGCCGGTGTGGCCGCCAACTGGCCGCAGCGGGGAGTCAGCGACCACAAGTGGAACAGCGCCGTGTGGGCGGTGGCGGGTGGGCCGGGCATGGATGGTGCTGCGGCGCTGGTGTGTGCCGGTGCGCAACGCAGCGGGGCGGGGTACGTGCGCCTGTCGACGCCCGGGGTGACCCCCGACGCCGCCACGCCCGCCGGACGGGTCCCCGTCGAGGTGGTCCGCACGGCGTTGCCGACGGGGGGGTGGTGGCCGCTGATGGCCCCCGACGTTGGACGTTTCGGTGCGGTGGTGGTGGGGAACGGTCTGGGGTCGGGGGTCGACCCCGGTGACGTCGCCGGCATTGTCACGGCGTGCCCGGTCCCCGTCGTGGTCGACGCCGACGGTCTCCGACTCCTCGCCGCCAGCGGTCTGGTACACCACGGCGCGCTCGGCGCGCACGTGGTGCTGACCCCCCACGACGGGGAGTTCGCCGCACTCAGCGGTCACCCGCCGGGGTCCGACCGGATTGCCGCCACCCGTGCGCTGGCGAGGTCGACCGGTGCGGTCGTGTTGCTCAAGGGATCGACCACGGTGGTGGCCGCCCCGACCGGCGAGACGCTGTTGTCGACCAGTGGGGATGCCCGGCTGGCCACGGCGGGCACCGGTGACGTGCTGGCGGGGATGGTGGCCTCGTTGTGCGCCCAGGGCGTCTCGCCGTTCCACGCCGCTGCGATGGCGGCGTACGGTCACGGCCGGGCCGCCGACCTAGGCTGGGCTGTAGGTCTGGTGGCCTCCGACCTCCCGGGCCTTGTGCCCGCTGCGGTGGCAGCCATGGGGGTCGCCCTCCCCGGCGCCCCACCGGACACTGACGACGACGGACAGGAGCTGACATGTTGAGCCAGGTGCCCGTAGCGACGGTCATGACCACCGAGGTGGTGACGTTCACGACAGACGAGAACGTCGAGGAGGCCATGCGCCGACTCATGGACCGTGGCGTCGACGCCGGTCCGGTCGTCGACGCCGACGGCCGGGTGGTGGGCATCTTGTCCACGGGGGATCTCGTGGTGGAGGAGGCCAGGCTGCACTTCCCCACGGTGGTGAACTTCCTCGGGGTGAACATCACCATGCCGTTCGACAAGAAGGCGCTCGACGACTCGGTGGCCAAGGCCCTCGGGGCCACGGTTGGTGAGGTCATGACCACCGACCCTCACTGCATCGTCGAAGCGTCCACCGTGGAAGACGCCGCCACGGCCATGCACGACTTCAACGTGTCCCGCCTCCCGGTCGTGGACGCTTCGCACCACCTCGTGGGCATCGTCGCCCGTGGGGACATCGTGCGGGCCATCATCGCCGAGGGTGACCGCCGGGCGTCGGACGGCTGACCGTGCGGCCGACCCGGGCCCACATCGATCTGGAGGCCATCCGGCACAACATCCGTTCCATCGGCGCGCGTGTTGCACCTGCGGAGTTGTGCGCTGTGGTCAAGGCGGACGGGTACGGCCACGGTTCCATCGCCGTGAGTCAGGCGGTGCTCGACGCCGGTGCCACCTGGCTGGCCGTCGCCCTCGTCGAGGAGGGGGCGGTGCTGCGCAAGGCGGGTATCGACGCACCCATCATGTTGTTGGGTGAACCGCGTGGCGCTGACCTGGCTGCGGCGGTGCGCTGGGATCTGCGGGTGGCGATCTACACCGAGGGGGCCATCGATCCGTTGGTGGCGGCCGGCAGCGAGTTCGGCAAGCGGCCCCAGGTGCACCTCAAGGTGAACACCGGCATGAACCGTCTGGGGGCTCGCCCCCCCGAGGCGTTGGCGCTGGCCCGTGTGTTGGCGACACGGCCCGAACTCGACTTCGAGGGGGTGTGGACCCACTGCGCCATTGCCGACGACCCCCGAAGCGATTTCACCGATGTGCAGATCGACCGGTTCGAGGAGGTGTTGCGCACCCTTGACGCGGAGGGGATCCGGCCACCGCTTGTGCACGCCGCCAACTCTGCTGCGGGTATCGACCACCCTCGCAGCCGCTATGGCCTGGTGCGGGTCGGCATCTCGCTCTACGGCATTTCCGCGTCACCGCCGCTTGACGGCCGGGTGGAGTTGCGTCCGGCGTTGACCCTGTCGACGCGGGTGTCGCACCGTATGGAACTTCCCGCTGGCGAAGGGGTGTCCTACGGGCTCGCCCACCGTCTCGAGCGCGACAGCGTGATCGTCACCATCCCCATTGGGTACGCCGATGGGGTGCCCCGTGCGCTGTCGTCGGTGGGGGGTGAGGTCCTCATCGGTGGGCGTCGGTACCCCATGGTCGGCCGGGTCACCATGGACCAGTTGATGGTCGACGTGGGTGCTTCAAGCGACATCGGGCCTGGTGACGAGGTGGTCCTGTTGGGCACCCAGGGCGATGAGACGATCAGCCCGTGGGACTGGGCGTTGGCGTTGGGCACCATCCCCAACGAGATCGTGTGTGGTATCGGTCCCCGGGTGGGTCGGCACTACCACCACTGAGTTGGGTGGTCAGCCTCGCAGCAGGCCCCCAATGCCGCCGCTGGGGCCGTTGGAGATGGCGGCGGGAAGCATGTGGATGTGCGCTCCGGTGGTGTGGGCCGCCCACAGCGTCACGTCGACGAGTCGACCCTCGACGGGGGTGAGTCCCAACGCCGTGAGGGTGTCGGGGTCCGTGGCGGCCTGACGGGCGTCGGGTGCGAACCACGCACGTCGCTCATCGGTGGGGTCGTCGTGCACGAGGACGTCGGCCACCCGACCCTGACCCAGCAGCGCCAGGGTGCGTTCAGGCCCGTCGGCCACCCCGCCGTTGGCGGTGCCCGCAACGAATCGGTCGAGTACCGCTTCGAGGTCGCCGGCGACGAGAGTTTCCTCGAGACGGTGCACCTCGGGACTCACCTCGGCGAACGGTTCCCGGTCGGACCGGCCGGCTCCTTCGACGTGGTGGAGCACGGCGGCGAGCCGGTCGGAGGCGTGGTCGATGAGGAACCCGACGGCGCGTGGGTCGCCTGCGACCACCACGAGTCGTGCACCCACCTGCTCCCGCAGGGCGTCGACCTCTTCGGCGACACCCTTGGCGTTGCGTTCCCAGGTGTTCTCGGCCCGCTGCTGGTAGCGGCGCTGTGACCAGCCCCCGGGGTGGCTGCGGTGCAGGTGGGTGGTGTCGCCGTCGAGGTGCTCTTCGGCCGCTTCGTCGTGGTCGACAACTTCAATGTCCGCTCCGGCGCGATCGGCGACGACGACGATGTGGGGGACGACGTGTTGGCGTGCCATCAAGGCAGGACCCAGCCGGGGCAGCGCGTCCACCCAGCCGTGCCCGGTGTCGGGTTGGGCGGCGAGGTGCAGCCCGGCGAGGCCGCCTTCGGCGTCGGCGAACACCATCAGACTGGATCGGTCCTGGTGGGCGCGTTCGCTGGCCAGCAACCCATTGATGGCCGCCAGTGCCGCTTCGGGGGGGTCGACGAGTTCAGCCTGGGCGTGACGCCACTCGAGTCGCAGCCGGTGGGCGGGGTCCTCGTTGGCGGCGAGCGCCGGCAACCAGCAGGTCACAAACGGTCCGGGAGCGGCGTACCAAGTGGCGGGATCGGGAGCGGGAAGTTGCACAGCGTGTCCTGTCGTTCGGCGCGGGGTCGTTCGGCGCGGGTCGGTGTGGAATCCACCACCGATGGTGGCAGGCGCATCAACCGTCGGCACGGGGCGTTGGTCCCAAAGTTGGGCCTGTGTCGGCGGCGGAGGGTTGCTGGCGGGGTCGGTGGGTGACCGGCGGCGAGGACGTGTCGGCAGTGACGGTCACGAGCGGCGGTAGCGTTGGGGATCGTGCCCGCCGACCTGACCGCCGCCACCGGAGATCCGGGGACAACCCGCGCCCTCGCTGCGGCGGTGGCCGAGCTGGCCCGGCCCGGTGACGTGGTGCTGCTCACCGGCGACCTCGGTGCGGGCAAGACGGCGTTCGCCCAAGGGTTCGGTGGCGCGTTGGGTGTGGCCGAGCCGATCACGAGCCCGACGTTCACCCTCGTCAACCGTTACGAGGGGCGTCTGGCGCTCTACCACCTTGACGTGTACCGCCTCGACCGTCTCGATGAGGTCGCCGACCTCGGTCTGGCCGAGATGCTCGACGACGAGGCCGTGGTGCTCATCGAGTGGGGGGACACGATCACCCCGGTGCTCCCCGCCGACTACCTCGAGATACGCATCGGTCTCGGCGAGGGTGACGACGACCGGGTGTTCAGTTTCACGACGGTGGGGGGACGGTGGTCGTTGCGTGAGCGGGCACTCGGTGCGGCCCTGACGCCGTGGCTCGTCGACGACGGTGCCGGGGACGGTGCACCGTGCTGATCCTCGGAATCGACACGGCCACCGCTCAGGTCTCGTGCGCCGTCGGGGGGCACGAGGGGGTGTTGGCCTCCTCCCATTCGATTCGTGCCCGGCAGCACGCTGAGACGCTGACCCCTGCGATCGCCTTCACGTGCCAGCAGGCTCGGATTGAGTTGTCTGAGGTGAGTGTGGTGGCCGTCGATCTGGGACCGGGCCTGTTCACCGGGCTGCGGGTGGGCGTGGCGTCAGCGAAAGCCATGGCCCACGCCTTGCGGGTCCCCATGATCGGCGTGAGCAGTCTCGACCTGTTGGCGTTCGCTGTGCGGTTCACCCCCCGGCTCATCGGGGCGGTCGTCGATGCGCGACGCGGTGAGGTGTACCACGCCTTCTACCGGCAGGTTCCCGGAGGCATCCAGCGCGTGTCGGAGCCGGCGGTGGGTCCTCCCGACGACGTGGCGTCGGAGGTGCTCGCCGGTGGCGAGGACTGCCTGTTGGTGGGGGACGGGGCGCTGCGTTACCGCGAGGTCTTCGACGGGTTGCACCAGGTTGAGGTGGCCGACGCTGAACTTGCCTACCCGTCGGCGTCGTCGCTGGTCATGTTGGCCCACGCCCGGGCGTTGCGTGAGCAGTGGGTGAAGCCGTGGGAGATCGAACCGTTGTACCTGCGCAAGCCCGACGCCGAAATCGGCTGGATCACCCGGGAGCAGGCGTGACCGGCGAGGCGGGAACGCCGGCGGCGACCGTGGACGTGGTGCCGTTGCGCCGGAGGCACTTGCGTCAGGTGCTGCGCATCGACGGCCAACAGGAAGGCGACCGGTGGTCGCCGGGGTTGTTCCTCGCTGAGATCCGTCGAGGGGATGACGATCGCTGTTACCGCGTGGCCCGGCATCGGGGCCGGGTGGTGGGGTTCGCCGGCATGCTCTACGCCGGCGACGACGGCCACATCACCACGGTGGCCACCGATGGTGCGCATCGTCGACGTGGGGTGGCCACGGCGTTGCTCGTTGCCCTGGCAACCGACGCCCGTCGCCGCGGCGTGGATGCCCTCACGCTTGAGGTGCGGGCCTCCAACCAGCCGGCGCTGGGGTTGTACCGCCGGTTCGGGTTCGCTCCGGCGGGGGTGCGCAAGGGCTACTACAGCGACAATGGGGAGGACGCTTTGGTGCTGTGGGCCGACGCCGTGACCTCCGACGAGTACGGCCGCCGACTGGGGTCTCTCTCGGGGTCCCCTGCCGGTTCGGCCCCGATGACGAGGAGTGCCTCGTGAAGATCCTCGGTATTGAGACGTCGTGTGACGAGACGGCCGCTGCGGTGGTCACCGACGCCCGTGAGGTGCTGTCGTCGGTGGTGTCGTCCCAGGTCGATCTCCACGCACGTTACGGAGGGGTGGTACCCGAGGTGGCCAGTCGCGCCCACGTAGAACTGCTCACCCCGGTCGTGGCCCAGGCGTTGGTGGAGGCCGGCATTGAGGACGGTCACGTGGACGCTGTGGGGGCCACCGTCGGTCCGGGGCTCATCGGTGCGTTGCTGGTCGGGGTGAGTGCCGCCAAGGCGTTGGCGCTGGTGTGGGACGTGCCGTTCGTGGCCGTGAACCACCTCGAGGCGCATCTGTACGCGGCGTTTCTCGAGGAGCCGGATCTTGAGATGCCGCTCGTGGTGCTCATGGTCTCGGGCGGTCACACCTTGTTGGTGCTCATGGAGGGTCACGGTCGGTACCGGCTGTTGGGTTCGACCCTGGACGACGCCGCCGGTGAGGCGTTCGACAAGGTGGCTCGGTTCCTGGGTCTCGGCTACCCGGGCGGCCCGGCGATCGACACCGAGGCCATGGCCGGGGACCCGACCGCCATCGCGTTCCCGCGGGCCATGCTCGACGACGGCTACGACTTTTCGTTCTCGGGTCTGAAGACGTCGGTGGTCAACCACGTGCGCAAGAACCCCCATGTGTCCACCGCTGACGTGTCGGCCTCGTTCCAGCAGGCGGTGGTGGACGTGTTGGTGACCAAAGCTCGTCGTGCGGCACGCCAACACGGCGCCAAGGGCCTGGTGCTCGCCGGTGGGGTGGCGGCGAACTCGCAGTTGCGTGAGACGATGCTCGACGCCTGCATGGCCGACGGGATCCACCCGCTGCTGCCGAGCCGTTCGATGTGTACCGACAACGCCGCCATGGTGGCCGCAGCGGCGTGGTGGCGACTCGCCCAGGATGGCCCCTCGCCGCTCGACACGGGCGCGCAGGCCAATCTGCGTCTCCCCGTCATCTGAGTTCAGGCGCCCGGCTCCGGGTCCGGGTCTCGGCTGAGGGGTTCGGGTTGTCGTTTCGGGCCCTCCCCCCGTATGCTTGGCAGTCGCGATCGGCGAGTGCTAATCACTCGCCGGTGTGGACTGCCAGCGGCGCTGGCATGTCAACGATCCAGACCCAGTCAACGAACACGCCCAGGGAGGGTGTCAGCCATGAATCTTCAGCCGCTCGATGACCGCATCGTCGTCAAGGCCAGCGAGGCCGAGGAGACCACCGCCTCGGGTCTGGTCATCCCCGACACCGCCAAGGAAAAGCCCCAGCAGGGCGAGGTGCTCGCCGTGGGACCCGGCCGTCGCTCGGAGCAGTCCGGCGAGGTCATTCCCCTCGACGTCAAGGTCGGCGACAAGGTCGTCTACTCGAAGTACGGCGGGACCGAAATCACCGTCGACGGTCAGGACCTGCTCATCCTCAACGCACGCGACGTCCTCGCCGTCCTTAAGTGACGCTGACGCGCTGAACAGGAGAAACCAATGGCAAAGATCCTCAAGTTTGACGACCAGGCCCGTCGGGCCCTCGAGGCCGGAGTCAACGCCCTCGCCGACGCCGTCAAGGTCACCCTCGGCCCCAAGGGCCGCAACGTGGTGCTCGACAAGAAGTTCGGCGCCCCCACCATCACCAATGACGGTGTGTCGATCGCCCGTGAGGTCGAACTCGACGACCCGTTTGAGAACATGGGTGCCCAGCTCGTCAAGGAGGTGGCGACCAAGACCAACGACATCGCTGGCGACGGCACCACCACCGCCACCGTGCTGGCCCAGGCCCTCGTTCACGAAGGCCTCCGTAACGTCGCAGCAGGTGCGAATCCGATGGGCGTGAAGCGCGGCATCGAAAAGGCCGTCAAGGCCGCCGTTGAGTCCATCCACGACCAGGCCTCCGAGATCGACGACAAGTCCGAGATCGCCCAGGTGGCCGCCATCTCTGCCGCTGATGCCGGTGTGGGCGAGGTCATCGCCGACGCCATCGACAAGGTCGGCAAGGACGGTGTGGTCACCGTCGAGGAGTCGCAGACCTTCGGCATGGAACTCGAGTTCACCGAGGGCATGCAGTTCGACAAGGGCTACCTCTCGCCGTACTTCGTCACCGACGCCGAGCGTCAGGAGACGGTGCTCGACAACCCCTACCTGCTGTTCGTGAACGGCAAGATCTCCTCGGTGCAGGACATGGTGCCGGTGCTCGAGAAGGTCATGCAGGGAGGCCGTCCGCTCGTGATCGTCGCCGAGGACGTCGAGGGTGAAGCCCTCGCCACCCTCGTGGTCAACAAGATCCGTGGCACGTTCTCGTCGGTGGCGGTCAAGGCCCCCGGGTTTGGCGAACGCCGCAAGGCCATGCTGGCCGACATGGCGATCCTCACCGGTGGTCAGGTCATCAGCGAAGAGGTCGGCCTCAAGCTTGAGAACACGACGCTCGACCTGCTCGGCGAGGCCCGCAAGGTGGTGGTCACCAAGGACGAGACCACCATCATTGAAGGCGCCGGCGGCGAAGAGGACGTCAAGGGCCGCATCGCCCAGATCAAGCGGGAGATCGAGGACACCGACTCCGACTGGGACCGCGAGAAGCTCCAGGAGCGTCTGGCCAAGCTCGCCGGCGGCGTTGCCGTCATCCGGGTCGGTGCCGCCACCGAGGTGGAGCTCAAGGAGAAGAAGCACCGTATTGAGGACGCCCTGTCGGCCACCCGTGCCGCCATTGAAGAGGGTGTCGTCGCCGGTGGTGGCACGGCGCTGCTGCGTGCCCGTCCCGCCGTCGAGAAGGTTGTGAATGAGCTTGAGGGTGACGAGGCAACCGGTGCGGGCATTGTGCATCGGGCGCTGGTCGCACCGGCTCGTCTCATCGCCGACAACGCTGGCCTGGAAGGCGCAGTGATCGTCCGTCAGGTCGAGTCGGAGAGTGGATCGGTCGGGTTCAACGCCGCCACCGGTGAGTTCACCGACCTCATCAAGGCGGGCGTCATCGACCCGGCCAAGGTGACCCGTGCCGCGTTGCAGAACGCGGCGTCCATCGCAGCGTTGCTGCTCACCACCGAGTGCCTCGTGGCCGATGAGCCCGAGGAGCCCGGTGCGGCTGCGGCGGCAGCGGCGGCGATGGGCGGCATGGGCGGGATGATGTGATCCTGGCCTGACGCCACTGATTCTGTCCGGAGCCCGCCTCACGGCGGGCTCCGGCGCGTCTAGTCACCGGGTGGCCCGGGTATCCTCACGCCATGGAGATTCCCGCCCCTGACCCGGCCAAGATGCTTGAGAAGTGGATGGACTGGGAGCGGGGTGAGACCCAGCCAGGCAAGCTCATCAGCGACCTCAAGAACGCCGGCCTGCCCGACCTGTTGCGCTCGCTCGTCGAGGCAACCGCCGCTGACAGAGGGTGACCCGGGCAGGCACCGGTTCGACCGGTGCGGCACGAGGGGGGGACCAGATCATCCCCCGTCCCCCCGGGGCGGTGGTCGGCGGTCCACCACCGTGGCACACCCTTGATCCGACGGATCGGGCCATCACCGTGGCGCGAGTGCGCGACGCAATCGGCGCAGCGCCCCCGGCTCGGACCTCCCCACTCGAGGGTTCGGGCGTGCGGGCCTCAGCGGTGCTTGCGGCCCTCTACGACGATGCCGACGGCCGGGCCACGGTGATCCTGACCAGACGGGCCCAGCACCTGCGATCGCATCGTGGCGAGGTCAGTTTCCCCGGTGGCGGTGAGGAACCCGCTGACACCGACGCCTGGGCCACTGCGCTACGCGAAGCACACGAAGAGGTCGGGCTTGACCCCGCACTCGTCAGGCGAATCGGCGAACTCGACCACATGCGTACCGTGACCGGACGGTCCTACATCGTGCCGTTCGTGGCGTCGTTGGCCACCGAACCCGACCTTGAGCCCGACCCTTCCGAGGTGGAGCGCATCCTCCACGTCCCCCTCGACGAACTCGCCGGCGACGGGGTGTACCGCGAGGAACACTGGGGTCTCCCCCAACTGGAACGCCCCATTTTCTTCTTCGAGGTCGAGGGCGACACCATCTGGGGGGCGACCGCCGCCATGTTGCGCAACCTTTTGCTCGTGGTGTTCGGCATCGCCGAGGACGGCACCACCGTCGCCCGCTAGCGTGTGGCCATGCCCAAGGTCATCTTCGAGGCAGACACCCACGCCGAACTCGTGGCCCAAGTGCGTCGCTGGCTCGCCAGTCTCGACGCCGACGACGAGGGTCAGATCACCCTTGACACCGCCATCGTGCAGGGTGCGGACCTGACCAAGGATGCCTTGCGGGTGGTGGCGTCGGTCGCTCCCGCTCCCATCGCCCAGTCCGACGTGGTGCGGGCGCTTGCCGACATGGGGTACAAGGCCACTGACCTGACCCGGGACCGTCTCCGGGACGGTCTGGCCAGCGTCGAGGCCCTCACCGGGGGGAGTGTGGTCCGCCGGGTGGGGGAGAAGGGGCGTGACGCCATGTTCGAGATGAACGCCGCCATTGCCAAGCAGGTCCTGCGGACCTTGTCGGGCTGAACCACCCTCTTCGGGTCAGCGGGCCGGGCGGGACTACACTCACCTCTTCCCGTGAGCGGAGGATGTGTGGCCTGATGGCTGAACTCGAGATCGGCATCGGCAAGTCGGCCCGTCGTGGTTGGAGCCTCGACGAGGTGTCCATCGTGCCGTCACGGCGCACCCGTGACCCCGAGCAGGTTGACCTGTCGTGGGAGATCGACGCTTTCCGCTTCGACCTGCCGTTCATGTCGGCGGCGTCGGATTCGGTGACGAGCCCGGCGACGGCGATCACCATGGGCCAGCTCGGCGGCGTGGGGGTCCTCAACCTCGAGGGGTTGTGGACCCGTTACGAGGATCCCGAACCCTGTTTCGAACGCATCGCCGGTCTCGACGCCGACGAGGTGGCTTCGGCGTTCGTCGAGTTGTACGCCGAACCCATCAAGCCTGAACTCGTCGTGGCACGCATTGCCGAGATCAACGCAGCCGGAGTGGTGTCGTGTGCGGCGGTCACCCCGCAGCGAACCGAGATGCTCGCCCCCTATGTGACCGAGGCGGAACTCGACCTGCTCGTCATTCAGGGCACGGTGGTCTCGGCGGAGCACGTGGCCCGTGGTGGCGAGCCGCTGAACCTCAAGCAGTTCATCCGCGAGTTTGATACCCCGGTCATCGTGGGCGGGTGCGCCAGCTACCAGGCGGCGCTGCACCTGATGCGTACCGGTGCGGCCGGCATTCTCGTGGGGGTGGGCCCGGGACAGACCAGCACCACCTCGCGTGTGCTCGGCGTCGGTGTCCCCCAGGCCACCGCCATCGCCGATGCCCGCTCTGCTCGCATGCGACACCTCGACGAAACGGGGGTGTACGCCCACGTCATTGCCGCGGGCGGCATGCTCACCGGTGGCGACATCGCCAAGGCCGTGGTGTGCGGCGCTGATGCCGTGATGCTCGGCGCCCCACTCGCAGCGGCGTCCGACGCCCCGGGACGTGGGTGGCATTGGGGGATGTCGGCGGCGCACGCCACGCTGCCTCGCGGGGCGCGGGTGCCGGTGGGGTCCTATGGGACGTTCACCGAGATCGTGACCGGCCCGGCACGAGACCATCACGGTCGGGTCAATCTCGCCGGGGCCCTTGGCACCTCCATGGCGGCCTGCGGTTACGAGTCGGTCAAGGATTTCCAGAAGGCCGAACTCGTGGTGGCAGGACCCGACGCCGGCTCGGCCAGCGACGACCGGTTGGGGTTGCTGTGAGTGTGTCGGCCACCTACGACACGGTGCTGGTCGTTGACTTCGGTGCCCAGTACGCCCAACTGATCGCCCGACGTGTGCGGGAAGCTCACGTCTACTCCGAGATCGTCCCCCACACCATCACCGCGGCCGAGGTTGCCTCCCGGGCCCCGGCGGGCATCGTGCTCTCCGGCGGACCCAAGTCGGTCCACGTCGAGGGTGCACCAACGCTCGATCCAGCCATCTACGACCTCGGTGTCCCGATCCTCGGCATCTGTTACGGCGCCCAGCTCGTGGCCAGCCAACTCGGCGGTGAGGTGTCACGCACTGGACGCGGGGAGTACGGGCGGACCGCACTTGAGACGCGCGGTGGCGGTGGGGTGTTGCTCGGTGCCGGACTGCCGGACCAGTTCAACGTATGGATGAGCCATTTCGATTCGATCGTGACGCCGCCCGACGGGTTCGTCATCACCGCCTCCACTCCTGACGCTCCCGTTGCTGCCCTTGAGAATCTCGAGCGACGGATCGCCGGTGTGCAGTTCCACCCCGAGGTCATGCACTCCGAGCATGGCCAAGAGGTGCTGACCCGGTTCCTCTACGAACTGTGTGGTTGCCGACCGACGTGGACAATGAGCTCGATCATCGAGACCTCGGTGGAGGCGGTGCGCGCCCAGGTCGGGGACGGCCGGGCCATCTGCGGGTTGTCGGGCGGTGTGGACTCGGCGGTGGCTGCTGCGCTCGTCCACAAGGCCATCGGCGACCAGCTCACCTGTGTGTTCGTCGACACCGGCCTGCTGCGCAAGGGCGAGGCCGCCCAAGTGGTGGAGACGTTCCAGCGCAGCCAAGGCATCGAACTGATCCACGTCCGGGCTGCCGACCGCTTCTTTGAGCGGTTGGCAGGGGTCACTGACCCCGAGGACAAGCGCAAGGCCATCGGCGAACAGTTCATCCGGGTGTTCGAGGAGGCCAAGGCGGGTATTGCTGACGCCCACTACCTCGTCCAGGGGACGCTGTATCCCGACGTCATCGAGTCGGGTACCTCCGATGCCGCCAAGATCAAGAGCCACCACAACGTGGGTGGCCTGCCCGAGGACATGGACTTCGAGTTGGTCGAACCGTTGCGGGCGCTGTTCAAAGATGAGGTGCGCCGGGCCGGTGAGGAACTCGGTCTGCCCGCTGAGATCGTGTGGCGCCAACCGTTCCCCGGCCCAGGGCTTGGCGTGCGGATCATCGGTGAGGTCACCCCTGACAAGGTGGCCACCCTGCAAGAAGCGGACGCCATCGTCCGCGAGGAGATCCATGCTGCGGGTCTCGAACGCGACATCTGGCAGGCGTTCGCCGTGCTGCCCGACATCCGCACCGTGGGGGTCATGGGCGACGAGCGCACCTACGCGCACCCCGTCATCATCCGGGCGGTCACGAGCGAGGACGCCATGACTGCGGACTGGGCTCGGCTGCCCTACGAACTGCTCGAACGGATGTCGAACCGCATCATCAACGAGGTGCCCGGGGTGAACCGTGTGGCCTACGACGTGACGTCGAAGCCGCCGGGAACCATCGAATGGGAGTGAGCGGGCCTTAAGTTCCGGCCAGTGCCGCCACCACCGGTGCCATCTCCTCCATCGCCTCTACTGGCACGGTCACGTACGAGATTCCGTACTGCTGGCGACGCTGCTCGCACACCTCGACGATCTGGCCCACCGGGCCGGCGAGAGCGTGAGGGCTTGACAGCGCCTCGTCTGCGGTGAGGCCGAACGCCGGGCCGAGCGCGGTGGCGAGCCCGATGGGGTCATCGGTCACGGTGGCGAGCTCGACCCGGACCTGGAGTTCAATGGTGCTGAACCGGTCCCCGGCGGCCTCGGCGATCCAGCGCACCTTCTCGGTGGTGGCCACCGCGGTCGCACTCGGTCCGGACTGGGTGCCGATACGGCCCGAACGCATATCGATGTTGAGCCCGACGATGTCGGCTTCGGCGCCGGCGAGGCCAAGCATGCGTCGACCCCCACCACCGAGGAACAGCGGAGGGTGCGGGGACTGGACCGGTCGGGGCGTCCCTACGAGGCCGTTGATGCGGTAGTGGTCGCCGGCGAAATGCACCGGGTCGGGGCCCATCAGCGCCTTGACGATGCGGACCGCCTCGGTGAGGCGTTCAATGCGGATGCCTGCCCGCTGCATCTCACTACCGGTGTACTCGTAGTCCTCGGGCATCCATCCCGCACCGAGTCCAAGTTCGAGCCGACCGTCGGAAAGCAGGTCCACCGTGGCTGCCTCCTTGGCCAGCATGGCGGGGTGGTGCAGGTCGTTGCAGTACACGATCGAACCCACCCGAAGCATCGTGGTGGCCGCCGCTGCGGCCATCATGGCCGGCGTGGTGGCGAACTGGTCGCGGTGGTGCTCGGCCACCGACAGCACCGAGTAGCCGAGATCCTCGGCCCGCCGGGCGGTGTCGGCCCAGGTGGCAGCGTCAGGGGCGGACGAGGCCTGGATGCCGAAACGGAACGGGTGGTGGGGCAGGTCCATCGACGGCGACCGTAGCGCGGAGCCACCCCGGCGACGGTCATGACCGGTGCGTACACTCGCCGCATGGCTGCCCGGGACCCCCTCGACGACTTCGCTGTCCGCACGTTCACTCATGACGGCAAGCAGCGACGGGTATTCACCGCTGGGACCGGTCCTGCCGTGATCGTGATGGCCGAGATGCCGGGGATCACCCCTCGGGTGGCGGACTTCGCCCGCCGGGTGGTGGGGCTCGGTTGCAGCGTGTGGATGCCTGACCTGTTCGGGGTGGCCGGCGAACCAGCCGGTGGGGTGGCCTACCTCCGTTCGCTCCCTGCGGCGTGTGTGTCCCGGGACTTCGCTGCGTTCGCTGCGGGCACGACCGCACCGGTGGTGGGGTGGTTACGTGCCTTGGCCGCTGAGGCCCACGGCGTCTGCGGTGGTCCGGGAGTCGGCGCTGTCGGCATGTGTTTCACCGGCGGGTTCGCCCTCGGCATGATGGTTGACGACCGCATGTTGGCCCCCGTGCTCAGCCAGCCGTCGCTGCCCATCGTGGTGCCGTGGCGGAAAGGCAACGCCGCCGAGGTCGGGTTGTCGCCCGCCGACCGTGCCCGAGTGGCTGAGCGGGCCGCCCAGGGGGTGTGCGCTCTGGGATTGCGGTTCACCGGTGATCCGCTCGTCCCCGCCGAACGTTTCGACGCGTTGTCGGCGTTGTTGGGCGAGTCGTTCATCGCCGTGGAGATCGATTCGTCCCCGTCGAACCCCAACGGCATCGGCCGCCGGGCACACTCGGTGCTCACCGAGGAACTCGTCGAACACGCCGGTCACCCGACCAACGACGCCCTCAACGAGGTTCTGTCGTTTCTCGCCGAACGCCTGCTCACCAACTGAACTGGTTCGGGCCCTCGACGCCCGCCGGTACCATCGGCCCCAATGGACGAACTTCTTGAGGGACTGAACCCTGCGCAGGCAGAGGCGGTACTCCACACCGAAGGCCCCTTGCTCATCGTGGCCGGTGCGGGGTCGGGCAAGACCCGGGTGCTCACCCACCGCATCGCCCACCTGATCCGTAGCGGCGTGTCCCCGTTCGCCATCCTGGCCATCACCTTCACCAACAAGGCGGCCGACGAGATGCGTCACCGGGTTGCCGGCCTCGTCGGTCCGGTAGCACGCGACATGTGGGTGTCGACGTTCCACTCGGCGTGCGTGCGGATCCTTCGCCGCGAGGCGACCCACCTTGGCTACCCGTCGTCGTTCACCATCTACGACCAGGCCGACGCACAAAGGCTGTGCGGGTACGTGATCCGCGACCTGGGTCTTGACCCCAAGAAGTTCGTCGCCCGGTCGGTGCACGCCACGATTTCGTCCCGCAAGAACGAAGGGGTCAGCGCCCGGGAACTCGCCGACGCTGCAACGCTCACCGTTGAACGCAATATCGCTGAGATCTACCGCATCTACCAGGAGCGACTCCTGGCGTCGGGGGCCATGGACTTCGACGACCTGCTTGGCAACGTGGTCCGTCTGTTCGCCGAACAGCCCGAGGTGCTCGAGCGTTACAGGAACCGGTTCGAGCACGTTCTTGTCGACGAGTATCAGGACACCAACACCGTGCAGAACGAACTGGTGCTCGCCCTGTCGGCCGGTCACCGCAACATCTGCGTGGTGGGTGACAGCGACCAGTCGATCTACCGGTTCCGTGGGGCGGACGTTCGCAACATCCTGCAGTTCGAGGAGTCGTTCCCCGACGCCACCGTGGTGATCCTCGACCAGAACTACCGGTCCACCCAGACCATCTTGGACGCCGCCAACGCCGTCATCAGTCTCAACGCCTCACGTCGGCCGAAGGAACTGTGGACCAACGAGGGGGCCGGGGAGGCCATTGTTCGGTACCGGGCCGAGGATGAGCTCGACGAGGCCCAGTGGCTCACCATGCAGTTGTTGCACCTCCATGACGCCGGGACGTATCGCTGGGGGGACCTGGCGGTGTTCTACCGGGTGAACGCCCAGAGCCGCGTGGTGGAGGAGCAACTCAACCGCATGGGTGTCCCCTACAAGGTGATCGGTGGCACCCGGTTCTACGACCGTCGCGAGGTCCGTGACGCGCTGGCCTACCTGAAGTGCATCGTGAACCCTGCCGATGAGGTGTCGATCAAGCGTGTCCTCAACGTGCCGCGACGAGGGGTGGGGGAGTCGTCGGTGGGACGCCTCGACGCCTGGGCCACCGCCAACGGTGTGACGTTCGCCGGCGCGTTGCGCAACGCAGCGGAGGCGGGGGTGACCGGCAAGGCGCTCAAGGGCATCAGCAACTTCCTGGCGCTCGTCGACGGTTGTGCCGACCTTCTCACCGACGGACCCGGCCCGGTGCTCGCTGCGGTGCTGGACCGTTCGGGGTATATCGCCGAGTTGGAGGCCGAACACTCCGTCGAGGCCGATGGACGTATCGAGAACCTGGCTGAACTCGTCGGAGCGGCCAACGAGGTCGGCAACGTGGCCGAATTCCTCGAGCAGGTGTCTCTCGTGGCCGACGTCGACGCCCTCGACCCCGACGACACCTCGAGCGTGGTGCTCATGACCCTCCACTCAGCCAAAGGCCTCGAGTTCCCGGTCGTGTTCATGGTCGGTCTTGAAGAAGGGGTGTTCCCCCACCAGCGGGCCTTCGACGCTCCCGAGGAACTCGAAGAGGAGCGTCGCCTCGCCTACGTCGGCATCACCCGTGCCCGTCAACGGCTCCACGTGTCCCACGCCTGGTCGCGCACCCTCCACGGCGGCACGCAGTACAACCCGCCGAGCCGGTTCCTCGACGAGATCCCCGCCGAACTCGTGACCGAGGTCGCCACCCGCTCGGGCCGGGTCGGGGGTGGCAGCCGCCGGTTCGCCGGCTCGTCAGGGCCAGGGCAGGACCGCCGCAGAGCGGAACAGCCACGTCGCCCCACGGTGAGTTCGTTCGACCCCGACGAGGACGTCAGTTACGGCCACCGTGACCGGTTCGCCACCGGCCACATCGGTCCGGGCGGCACCGGTCCGTCCGCCACGCCGCCCCCTACGCTCGACGCCGGGGACCTCAGCGTCGGTGATCGGGTGCACCACCTTGTGTTCGGCGACGGCCGGGTCGTGGGACTCGAGGGGGAGGGAAGCCGCGCCGAGGTGGTGGTGCGCTTCGACGGTGCCGGTGAGCGGCGCCTGCTGCTGTCATTCGCCCCGTTGGAGCGTCGCTGAATTCCCCAGGACCGAAGTGGCCCCTCAGCCTCCGGAGCGGATGATGGTGGTGGTCGGTTCGGGGCGCATCACCAAGTCGACCACCACGTTGCCTTCGTCGTCGACGCTCACCTCGTAGGCCCGCAATCCCGTGCCCGAGGCGTCGACGGTGCCGTCGTCGCACGGGTCGGTGAACGCACCGTCGGCCCAGGTGAGTGTGCATTCCCGACCGGTTCCGCCACGTCGGGCGTCGAACACCAGCCAGCCTGAGTTCGGGTCTGTTCCGGTGTGCTGGAGGTACACATCCCGATCGCCGCTGGCGACGTCGGCGAGGAGGAGCGGGCCGTCGGTGGCGATGGCCTCGGCGAGGTCGGTGGCGTTGCCAGCTACGAACACGTCGTCACCGAGCCGGACTTCGATGCGGTTCTGTTCGGTCAGTGACGGGATGGCGAGCACGAACAATGCGAGGACCAGCGCAATGCCGATGACGAGGCCGAGTACCCCGATGAGGAGCGATCGTGGGGAACGGGTTCGGGACGGTCGCACCGGCATAGAGAGATGATACGGAGCCAGCCCGGTCGCTGGCACCCTGGGGCATGACCGGTGGTGGGCGGGGTGCCCCTCGGGCCTCTCGGGGGGACCGTAGGCTTTCGGTCATGGAACCTGTGCGGCGTGCCGTGCTGGCCGAAACCGGTGTCCCCGGGGCCGATCAGGTGGTGCGGGCGGCGTCGAGACTGCTGCGGGACCGCGGTGTTGAGGTGGTGCAGCTCGGTGTGGTGGGATCCGCCGCCCTTGCTGAGGTGGCGTTGCAGGAGGACGCCGCGGCGGTGGGGCTGCCGGTGGGAGAGGGGCACGAGGCGTTGGCTGGGGTCGCGGCGGAGCTGGCGTCTCGAGGTCTCACTGACGTTGCGGTGGTGGCGTTGGGGGACCCCACCACGAGCGGCTGGGAGACGGATCTCCCCGGTCGACTCGGCCTGGTGGTCGGTGGTCCCGATCTTTCCGACTGAGGTCGCCGGGCGCCAGTTGGGGTGGGCTGTGGGCCGGTTGTAGGGTCTCGGCGTGGACCTCCTCGAATATCAAGGCAAAGAGTTCTTCGCATCGTTCGGCATCCCCACATCTGAGGGCACCGCCGTCACCGACGTGGACGCTGCGGTGGTCGCAGCTGATGCGGTTGGGTACCCGGTGGTGGTCAAGGCCCAGGTGCATGTCGGCGGTCGTGGCAAGGCCGGTGGTGTGAAGCTGGCCAACGACGCCGACGAGGTGCGTCTGCACGCCGGCAACATTCTCGGGCTCGACATCAAGGGGCACATCGTGCGCACCGTGTGGGTCGAGCATGCCTCCGACATCGCCACCGAGTACTACGCCAGCTTCACGCTCGACCGCTCGGCCAAAAAGCACCTCGGGATGCTGTCGGCCCAGGGCGGTGTCGAGATCGAGGCGGTAGCCGAGTCGGACCCCGACGCCATCGCCAAGATCTGGATCGATCCGGTCGACGGTCTCAGTGAGCAGACCTGCCGCGACTGGGTGGCAGCAGCCAAGTTGGACCCGGCGTCAGCCGACGACGTCGTGGCCTTGCTGCTCAAGCTCTACACGGCCTACACCGAGGGTGACGCCGACCTGTGTGAGGTGAACCCGCTCATCATCACCACCGCCGGCAAGGCCCATGCCCTCGACGCCAAGGTCACCCTTGACGCCAACGCCGAGTACCGCCACGAAGGGTGGGACGTCTACGCCGCCACCCAGTTGCGCGACGAGCGTGAGGAGGCGGCCCACGCCAAGGGGCTGAACTACGTGGGTCTCGACGGTTCGGTCGGGATCATCGCCAACGGGGCCGGTCTGGCCATGAGCACCCTCGACGTCGTCAATCAGGTTGGCGGCTCGGCGGCGAACTTCCTTGACATCGGTGGCGGCGCCAACGCCGACGTGATGGCCGGTGCGCTCGAGATCATCAACCGCGACCCCCGTGTGAAGTCGATCTTCATCAACATCTTCGGTGGGATCACCCGTGGTGAAGAGGTGGCCAAGGGCATCCTCGAGGCCCTCGAGCGGGTGGAGATCACTTCACCCATCGTGATCCGTCTCGACGGCACCAACGCCACTGAGGGTCGGGCCATGCTCGAGCCCCACCTGTCGGACATGTTGCAGTCGCAACCCACCATGCTCGACGCCGCCCGTCGGGCCGTCGAACTCGCCGGAGGCCGGTCATGAGCATCTTCGTGGATGAGAACACCAAGGTCGTCTACCAGGGCCTCACCGGCAGTCAGGGCCGTTTCTACGGGCTGCGCAACCGTGACTACGGCACGCAGGTCGTCGCCGGCACCAACCCGAAGAAGGCCGGCACCGACGTGGACGGGATCCCGATCTTCGCCAGTGTCGGGGACGCCGTGGATGCCACCGGGGCCACCGCCTCGTGCATCTTCATTCCCGCCCCGGGTGTGCGTGACGCCGTGATGGAAGCCGCCGAGGGTGGCATCGAGTTCATCGTCGTCATCACCGAGGGTGTGCCCGCCCACGACGAGGCCTGGTTCTACAACAAGTTGAAGCGCGATTTCCCCGGGGTTCGGCTTCTGGGTCCGAACTGTCCCGGCATCATCTCGCCCGGGAAGTGCAACATCGGCATCACCGCCGGCGAGATCGCCAAAGAGGGCGGCCCGGTCGGCATCGTGAGCCGTTCCGGCACGCTCACCTACCAGGCCCTCTACGAACTCAAGACGCAGGGCATTGGCGTGACCACCTGTGTGGGCATCGGTGGCGACCCGGTTCCGGGCACGTCGTTCATCGATTGTCTTGAGGCGTTCGAAGCTGACCCCGAAACCAAGGCCGTCATGATGTTCGGCGAGATCGGCGGGTCAGCCGAAGAGGAGGCCGCTGCGTTCGTCGCCTCGTCGATGACCAAACCGGTCGTGTCCTACATCGCCGGCATGACTGCGCCTCCCGGGCGGAAGATGGGTCACGCCGGGGCCATCGTCTCGGGTGGCAAGGGCACCGCAGCCGCCAAGATGGAGGCGCTCGAGGCCGCAGGGGTGAAGGTGGGTCGCAACCCCACCGAAGCCGGTGAACTGATGGTCTCGGTGGTGCGCGAACACGGCTGGGTCTGACCGCCCGTGACGACCGGACCCGGTGAGGAGCTCGTCGGGGAACTGGTCGACGCTCTGACCGTGGACGAGGCCGCAGCGCTGTGCGCTGGTTTCGACATGTGGCGCAACCATCGGGTCAAGCGGTTGGGCCTTGGCGCCATCAAGGTCAGCGACGGCCCTGTCGGTGTGCGAGGCGACGGCCCCATCGGTTCGGGGACCCCGTCGGTGGTGCTGCCGTGCCCGACCGCCATGGGGGCGACATGGGATCCGGCGCTGGTGCGCTCGGCGGGGGAGGTTCTCGCCGACGAAGTCCGTGACCGTCAGGCGAGCGTGTTGTTGGCCCCGACGGTCAACCTGCACCGCACCCCGCTGGCCGGCCGGAACTTCGAGTGCTTCTCCGAGGATCCCCACCTCACCGCTGAGCTCGCCGCCGCGTACATCGACGGTGTGCAGTCGTCGGGGGTGTCGGCGTGTGTGAAGCATTTCGTGGCCAACGACCAGGAGTGGGAGCGTCACTCGATCAGCGCCGAGGTGTCCGAGCGGGCGTTGCGCGAGCTGTACCTGTTGCCCTTTGAGGTGGCGGTGACCCGGGCTCGGGTGTGGATGGTCATGAGTGCCTACAACCGTCTTGGCGGCACGTTCTGCAGTGAGCACCGCTGGTTGCTCACCGACGTCCTGCGGGGGGAGTGGGGGTTCGACGGAGCGGTGGTGTCCGACTGGGGTGGCACCCACAGCACCGTCCCGGCCGCCCTCGGCGGTCTCGACTGGCAGATGCCCGGACCTCCGACCCGATTCGGCCCGCCCCTGGCCGACGCGGTGCGGGCCGGGGAGGTCCCCGAAGATGTGGTGCGGGCCATGGCGGCGAACGTGCTGGGTGTGGCGCGACGCACGTCGCTGCTCGACGGCGAGCGCACGCCCGGCGAGGTGTCACCCGAGTCGCCTGAACGCAGCGTGGATCGCCCCGAGGCTCGCGCCGTCGCCCGCAGCATCGCCGCGGCGTCCATGGTGCTGCTCGGCAACCGCGACGGAGCGCTGCCGCTCGACCCGGCGCCGGCGAGCATTGCCGTGGTTGGCCCCAGCGCCAACCTCGCCTGGGTCCAGGGAGGCGGGAGCGCGCAGTTGAACCCGCGTTCCACCGTCACACCACTCGAGGGCATCGTGGCCCGGTTCGCCCCAGCGGGATCGGTTGTGGTCCACGAACCCGGGGTGTTGTCGGTGCGCTCCATGCCGTTGTTGGACCGGCGGCACCTCGAGGCTCTCGCGGCGGAGTCCCCCGGGGTCGCCGCGGCCATGACCGGGCCTCACGACGAGTTCTTCCTGACCGCCGAGTACTACGACAACCCCGAGTTCGCCGGTGCACCGGTGTCGGTGGTGCCCATGCGGGCGGCGACCACCATGTGGGGCGGTGTGCTCCCACCGGGAATCGAAGGTACCTACTGGGCGCGGTGGCGGGCCACGTTCGTCACCCCCGCCGACGTCCCTGAGGGGGCGAGCGTGCGGTTCGGCATCACGAGTGCGGGACCGAGCCGGTTGTGGGTGGACGGTACCGAGGTGTGTTCGTTGTGGGATGAGCGCACACCGGGCGAATCGTTCTTCGGTTTGGGGAGTGTCGAGGTGACCGCCGATGTGGCGGCGGAACCCGGCGCCCGCCTCGAGGTGGTGTTCGAGTTGTCCAACGACGGCAGTCCGTTCGTGAGTGCCGGGCAGGTGGGGGCGGGCATCGTCCCGCCACCCGACGGTGTGCAACGGGCCGTGGCCGCCGCAGCCGCTGCGGACGTTGCAGTGGTGGTCGTCGGTCTGGATCACGACACCGAGACCGAGGGACGTGACCGCACCACTCTCGCCCTGCCCCCCGAACAGGACGACCTGGTGCGGGCGGTGGCGGCAGTGAACGAACGCACCGTGGTGGTGGTGAACGCCGGGGCCCCGGTGCTGATGCCATGGCGCGACGAGATCGCTGCAGTGGTACAGATGTGGTACCCGGGCATGGAAGGTGGCCACGCTCTCGCCGACGTGTTGTCGGGCGATGTGAACCCGTCAGGTCGGCTCCCCACGACGTTCCCCGCCGAACTGTCCGACACCGCAGCGCACCACGCGGGGAACCCCGCTCACTACCCGGGTGTCGGTGGGCAGGTGCACTACGACGAAGGGGTCTTCATCGGGTACCGGTGGTTCGACGTTCGCGACCTCACCCCGCAGTGGTGCTTCGGCCACGGGTTGTCCTACACCCGCTTTGAGTACCGCGACGTTGAGCTCAACGTGGTGGCCCCGCTGAGCGCCGGTGTGCTGTCACATGACGAGCGTCCTGGTGGTGAGCCGGTGATTGAGGTGTCGGTGACGGTGGTCAACGTGGGGGACCGTGACGGACACGAGGTGGTGCAGGTGTACGTGGCGCCGCCCGTCGGAGATCTGGCCCGACCTCGGCGGGAACTACGCGGATTCGCACGCGTGTTCGTGCCCGCCGGTGGCCAGGTACGGGTCAGCGTCCCGCTCGATCGACGAGCGTTGGCGGCGTGGGACCCCGATGCGCAGGGATGGGTGGTGGCCGCAGGCACCCACCACGTCGAGGTCGGGGCCTCGTCGCGCGACCTGCGGGCGTCGGCGTCCTTCGACGTCGCCCCGTGAGCCGTCCCGTCGGGACGAGCGGACCCGGCACCGGGTCAAGGGGTCGTGGGTGACTGGTAGCGTGCCGCCGATGCGGGTGACGGTGCTGGCTTCTGGTTCGGGGACGATCCTCAACGCCATGTGTGCCCGAGGCGTGCCGGTGGCGCTCGTCATCGTGGATCGTCCGTGTGGGGCCACGTCGGTGGCCGAAGCCAACGGAGTTCCGTGGCAGTTGGTGGAACGCACCACCTACGGCACGGACTTCGACCGGATCGGCTACTCCAGCGACGTCGCTGCGGCACTCACCGAAGCCGGTACCGACCTCGTCGTCATGGCCGGGTTCGGCACCATTTTGGCCACGCCGGTCTTCGACGCCTTCGGGGGCCGGATCCTCAACACTCATCCGGCGCTGCTCCCGGCGTTCAAAGGCTGGCATGCCGTGGATGAAGCGTTGGCGGCGGGAGTGAAGGTGACGGGGTGCACGGTGCACGTCGCCACCGAGGCGGTCGACGACGGCCCCATCCTCGCCCAAGAGGCCGTCGAGGTCCGCCCCGACGACACCGTCGACACGCTCCACGAACGCATCAAGGAAGTCGAGCGCCGGCTCTATGTCGACACCGTGCTCGACGTGGTGGCCAACGGTGGGGTGCGCACCGGTGGAGAGAGCGGAAGTGAAGACGAACAATGACTGAGGAGAGGAAACGGATGCGGGCGTTGCTGTCGGTGTACGACAAGACCGGGATCACCGAGCTGGCAGCGGTGCTCGCCGACGCCGGATGGGAACTGCTGTCGAGCGGGGGGACGGCGGCGGCCATCGCCGACGCCGGTCTCGAGGTCACCGACGTGGCTGACCTCACCGGGTTCCCACCCATCCTCGGGCACCGGGTGGTGACCCTCCACCCCCGGGTGCACGGCGGCATCCTCGCCGACACCGACGACGCCGAGCATCTCGCCGACATGGCCACCCATGGGATCGAGCCGATCCATCTCGTCGTCGTCAACCTGTACCCGTTCTCGTCGAACCCGTCGGTGGAACTCATCGACATCGGTGGACCGGCAATGGTTCGGGCGGCAGCGAAGAACCACGCCCACGTGGCCGTCGTCGTCGACCCTGCGGACTACGCCACGGTGGCTGACGAGGTGCGTGCCACCGGATCGGTGCAACCCGCCACCCGTCGACGCCTAGCGGCACGAGCCTTCGAAGTGACCGCCGCTTACGACCGCGAGGTGGTCGAGTGGTTGCGCGCCGACGACACGACCACTGACGTGCTGCCCGAACGCATCGAGGTGCGCCTGACCCGTGACCAGGTGTTGCGCTACGGCGAGAACCCTCATCAGGCCGGCGCCCGATACGTCGCCACCGACCCCACCGGTGCCCCGGTGGGAGGCTGGTGGGACACGGTGGTCCAACACGGTGGCAAGGACATGAGCTACCTCAACGTGTGGGACGCCGAGGCGGCATGGCAGCTGGTCCACGAACTTGGTGACGACCCCGCCGCGGTGGTCATCAAGCACGCCAACCCGTGCGGGGTGGCAGTGGCGTCCGACATCACGACGGCGTGGCGCAACGCCCACGAGTGTGACCCGGTGAGCGCTTTTGGCGGCATTGTGGCCGTCAACCGGCCGGTGACTGCAGCAATGGCAGAGGGCCTCGCCGAGATCTTCACCGAGGTGCTCATCGCCCCCGGGTTCGACGACGACGCCCTGCTGCGTCTGCTCGAAAAGCGGAATCTCCGGGTGCTCGAGGCGGCCCCTCCCGGGCCGGCGGGGCTGTCCATCCGACTGATCGATGGTGGGGCGCTGGTGCAGACCCCTGACGCCGTGGGGGCGGACCCCACAAGTTGGCAGGTCGTCACCCAACGCCAACCGACGCCAGCCCAGCTCGCTGACGCCGTGCTGGCCCAGCGGGTGGTGGCCCGGGTCGGATCCAACGCCATCGTTCTCGTCAATGACGGTGCGGCCGTGGGGATCGGGGCGGGTCAGCAGAACCGGCGCGACGCAGGGCGGATTGCCTGCGAGAAGGCGGCTGGCCGCGCCCGGGGTGGGGTGTACGCCTCCGACGCCTTCTTCCCCTTCGCCGACGGTCTCGACGGTGCCGTGGAAGCCGGTGCCGCGCTCGTGGTGCAGCCGGGTGGGTCCGTGCGGGACGAGGAGGTGGTGGCCCGGGCCGACGCCGAGGGTCTCGCCATGGTGTTCACCGGGGAACGCCACTTCCGTCACTGAGGGTTCGGCCCCTACCCGGGCCCCCCGTTAGGCTCCGGGTCGTGACTGCCCAGGTGCTCGACGGTGAGGTGGTGGCGGCCCGGGTGCGTGCCGAGGTCGCCCAACGGGTCGACGCGCTCGCCGCCCGTGGGGTCACCCCGGGGCTCGGGACGTTGCTCGTCGGCGACGACGGGCCCTCGGCCCGTTACGTGGCGATGAAACAGCAGGACTGTGCGGCGGTGGGGATCGCCTCGCACCACGTTCACCTTCCTGTGGACGCCACCCAGGCCGACGTGGTTGACGTGGTGACCCGATTCAACGACGACCCCGCCGTCGACGCCTACATCATGCAGTACCCGTTCCCCGCCCACCTTGACTACGAGTCGGCGCTGTTGGCGGTGGATCCGGCCAAGGATGCCGACGGGTTGCACCCGGTGAACCTGGGGCGGCTCGTCCAGGGGGTACCCACGGTGCTGCCGTGCACCCCGGCGGGAATTCTGCGACTCCTCGCCGACCACGGGGTCACGGTGTCGGGCCGGCACGTGGTGGTCATCGGCCGTGGTCTCACCATTGGTCGACCGCTGGCGAACCTGTTGACCCTCAAGCGGCCTGACGCCAACGCTGCGGTCACCGTGGTGCACACCGGGGTGGCCGACCTGGGGGCCATCACCCGCACGGCGGACGTGATCGTGGCGGCCGCGGGTTCCCCAGGCCTCGTCACTGCCGACATGGTCGCCCCCGGCGCGGTGGTGGTCGCTGCCGGTGTGAGTTTTAACGGGGGGAAGGTCGTCTCCGACGTCGACGATGGCGTAGCCGAGGTGGCGTCGTGGCTGTCGCCTCGTATCGGCGGTGTGGGGCCGATGACGCGGGCGATGCTGCTTGACAACACGGTCAGCGCCGCTGAGGTGGGCCGCGGGTCATGACCCGCATCGACGCCCTCCTCGCCGCAGGCCCGACGTTCTCCTTTGAGGTGTTTCCGCCCAAGACCCCCGAGGGGCGTGAGCAGCTCGACCTGGCGCTCGACGAGCTTGCCGTGGTCAACCCGTCGTTCGTGTCGGTGACCTACGGGGCGGGGGGAAGCACCCGGGACCTGACCCGTGACCTCGTCATCGACATCCAGACCCGCACCGGCATCCCGTCGATGGCGCACCTGACCTGTGTCGCCCACCGGCGTGACGAACTGCTTGAACTCGTTGAGGACTATCGCCGGGCAGGGATCGAGAACCTGTTGGCACTCGGTGGTGACCCTCCCGCCGACGGTTCTGACGTGCCGGGCGAGTTGGCTTACGCCAACGAACTCGTCGCCCTCGTGGCCGAAGTCGGCGGATTCTGCGTGGGGGTGGCAGCCCAGCCGGAACTGCACCCCCGCTCCATGGATCGTGCCAGCGACCGTCGACACCTCGCCGCCAAGTTGGCCATGGCGGATTTCGCCATCACCCAGTTTTTCTTTGAGGTTGAGCACTACCTGTCGATGGTCGACGAACTGGCGGCGCTCGGGGTCGACAAACCGGTGATTCCGGGGATCATGCCGGTGACGAACCTCGCTGCCGTGGACCGGATGGCGGCCATGTCGGGTGCGGCGTTCCCCGCCCACGTCCACGCCCGATTCGAACCCTTCGCCGACGATCCCGAGGCGGTGCGTCGCATCGGGATCGAGTTGGCCACTGAACTCTCCGCTGCGCTGCTCGCTGCGGGGGCGCCCGGCCTGCACGTCTACTCGCTGAACCGGTCGGCGGCCACGGCGGCCATCCACGCCAATCTCGGTATCGGTCGCTGAACAGCGCCGCTCGTGTGCCCGGGACGGCATCGGGTGGGTAGGGTGCTTGGCGTGTCGCCGCTGGGTGACGACGGGAGGTGAACGGTGATCCAACGTCAGCAGTTCTTCATCGGTGGACAGTGGGTCGACCCCGTGGAGCCCGCCGGGTCGATCGAGGTGATCGACCCGTCGACCGAGCAGGTGTGCGGATCAATCCCGGTCGGATCGGCTGCCGACGTGGACGCGGCGGTGGCAGCGGCTCGGGTGGCGTTCGACGGCTCGGGCAACGGTGATGGTTGGGGGTTGACGTCCCTCGACGAGCGTCTCGATGCCCTCGTGGCGCTCGCTGACGCCCTTGACGCCCGCGCCGACGAACTTGGTGAGTTGATCGCGACCGAACTGGGCATGCCGGCGAAGTTGGCCCGCATCATCCAGGCGGGCATGCCGCTCGGAAACGTGCGGGCCCAGGCCGACCTCGCCCGTCAGGTTGAGTGGGAGACCACGGTCAACAACACGCTGGTGGTGCGCGAACCGGTGGGTGTGGTGGGTGCCATCACTCCGTGGAACTACCCGTTGCACCAGGTCATCTGCAAGGTTGCCCCGGCATTGGCGGCGGGCTGCACCGTGGTGCTCAAACCCTCCGAGGTGGCGCCACTCAGCGCATGGGTGCTCGCCGAAGCTGTGGAAGCAGCCGGGTTGCCCGCCGGGGTGTTCAACCTCGTGGGAGGCACCGGTCCGGTGGTGGGCGAGGCGATCGCCGCCCACCCGGGCGTGGACATGGTGTCGTTCACCGGGTCTACCCAGGCCGGCAAGCGTGTGGCGGCGGTGGCGGCCGCCACGGTGAAACGGGTGGCGCTCGAACTCGGTGGGAAGTCGGCCAACGTGATTCTCGACGACGCCGATCTGGATCGCTGCGTCCCGCCCGGTGTGGTCGGTGGGTGCTACCTGAACTCGGGTCAGACGTGCACGGCGCTCACCCGGATGCTGGTGCCACGCCATCTCCAGGACCGGGTGGTGGAACTCGCTGTCGCCGCCGCCGAAGCGGTCCGGGTCGGCCGCGCCCACGACGAGGGAACCCAGTTGGGCCCACTGGTGTCAGCCGCCCAGCGGGACCGGGTTCGCAACTACATCTCCCAGGGCATCGCCGAGGGGGCCCGACTCGTCACCGGCGGTGTGGAACCCCCCGACGGTCTCGACACCGGATACTTCGTGCGCCCCACCGTGTTCGCCGACGTCACCCCCGACATGGTCATTGCCCAAGAGGAGATCTTCGGCCCGGTGCTGTCGATCATGCCGTATGACACCGTGGACGAAGCGGTGGCCATCGCCAACGGCACGGCGTACGGTCTCGCCGGCGCCGTGCAGTCCGCCGACCCCGAGCGGGCCATGGCGGTGGCGCGCCGGCTGCGGACCGGAAGCGTCGACGTCAACGGTGGCCGTTACAACCTGTTCGCCCCGTTCGGGGGCTACAAGCAATCGGGCATCGGTCGTGAGAACGGCGTGTGGGGCATCGAGGAGTTCTGCGAGGTCAAGGCGCTGCAACTGCCGGCGTGACCCGCCGGGTGCGTCTCAGCCCTGTGCGGCGATGGCCTCAGCCACGGCGAGGACCCGTCGGGCGTTGTCGACGTGGAGATTTTCGATCATGCGGCCGTCGACGGTGACGACACCCTTGCCTTCGGCGCGTGCGGTGTCCCACGCCTCGATGACCTTGCGGGACTGCTCAATCTCGTCTTCAGACGGGGCGAAGATCCGGTTGCACGGTTCGAGTTGGCTCGGATGGATGAGGGTCTTGCCGTCGAAGCCCATGCGGGCACCCTGCTCACATTCCGCAGCGAAACCGTCCTCGTTCTTGATGTCGTTGTAGACCCCGTCGAGGATCACCTTGCCCGCAGCGCGGGCGGCGATCAGGCAGTGCGACAACGAGAACAGCAGCGGTTCGCGCCCGGGCACATGGGTGGCGTGCAGTTCCTTGGTGATGTCGTTGGTGCCCATGACCAACACGGCGAGACGTTCCGACGAGGCGCAAATGTCTGCTGCGTTGAGGATGCCGGCGGGGGTTTCGAGCATGGCCCAGATGCGGGTGCGCTCTGGTGCCCCACCCTCGGTGAGGAGCCGCTCGATGGTGGCGATGTCGTCCACCGAGGCGACCTTGGGGACCAGCACGGCGTCGGGTCCCACGGCGGCCGCTGCCCGGATGTCGTCAGGGCCCCACGTGGTGTCGAGCCCGTTGGCCCGGATGGCGATCTCGCGGTGCCCGTAGGCGCCCGAGGCGGCCGCCTCGCACACCCGGTCGCGGGCCTCGAGTTTGGCGTCGGGGGCGACAGCGTCCTCGAGGTCGAGGATCAGTGCGTCGGCAGCCAACGTCTGGGCCTTTTCAAGCGCCCGGGCGTTGGCTCCCGGCATGTACAACACGGACCGTCGGGGCCGCAGGTCATCGGTGGTCATGGCGTCCTCCAGTACGTGGTGGCCGGTTGCGGATCACAAACCGTAGGCGGCGGCGAGATCGGCGTCCCGTTCGGCGAGCGAACGGGCGAGGTCCACGAGGACCCGGCACTGTTTCACCGTGGCGTCGTCCTGCATCTTGCCGTCCAACATGACTGCCCCGGTGCCGTCACCCATGGCGTCAATGACCCGCACCGCCCAAGCCACGTCGTCGGGGTCGGGGGAGAACACCTTGCGGGCAATGTCGATCTGCACGGGGTGGAGCGTCCACGTGCCGACACAACCCAACAGGTAGGCGTTGCGGAACTGGTCTTCGCACGCCACCGTGTCGGCAATGTCGCCGAACGGGCCGTAGTAGGGGAGGATGCCCGACGCCCGACAGGCGTCGACCATGCGGGCGATGGTGTAGTGCCACAGGTCCTGTTGGGCGGTGGTGCGGGGGCCTTCAATGTCACCGTCGACGGGGTCGGTGCGCACCAGGTACCCCGGGTGGCCGCCACCCACACGGGTCGTCTTCATGCGGCGATCCGCAGCGAGGTCGGCCGGGCCGAGACTGAGGCCCTGCATGCGGGGACTGGCGG
>Ga0208085_1000032_pt1 | contig 54493 bp, 43 predicted proteins | sample LakMenEpi21Jun10_FD_150721 | JGI IMG/M metagenome (GOLD analysis project Ga0208085, IMG submission 150721) | Freshwater microbial communities from Lake Mendota, WI - 21JUN2010 deep hole epilimnion (SPAdes) | ecosystem: Environmental > Aquatic > Freshwater > Lentic | place: Lake Mendota, Madison...
GAATTTGGTGCGGATGTCGGTCTCGCTGAGCTGTTTTTTGTCCATCGCGGGATCTCGGTGCGGGCGGAGAGCCCAAGATTGCTGGCTGCGGTGTGTTCTCGTAGGTTGGTAGTTTAGCAGGGAATGGTGATGAAAGCATCGGTTATGCGAACTGAAGAGCCTTGGCCCCGACGGCGTAAAGCCGATCGGAGGCCAAAGAGGGAATCGCTAGCCTGCTCAGGCCCAAACGCAGCTTCCTGGCGGGCTGATTTAAATTGCCCAACCGCTGGCGCTGGTTGGCTCACAGGTGATTCAACCCCGTGAGCCGCCTAGGCGCAAGCCGCGGGCTTGGCCATAAGCCACGCAACGAATCGATCGTGCTGCACCGATGGAAAACTCGGGGACTGTCCCCGGGTTTTTCCATGCGAACCGAACGCTCTCTTCTCTTCTGTCCGCCCCGAACGGCGGACAGAAGAGAAGAGAGGGGGTTGGGGCGGGGTTCTAGCTGAAGAGCCTTGGCCCCGACGGCGTAAAGCCGATCGGAGGCCAAAGAGGAAATCGCTAGCCTGCTCAGGCCCAAACGCAGCTTCCTGGCGGGCTGATTTAAATCGCCCAACCGCTGGCGCTGGTTGGCTCACTTGTGATTCGAACACGCGAATCGACGGAGCTTGTCGCTTCGCGTATACTAACGATGTCGTTCGAACCTGTTGCCCATCTGATTGAACCAACCGATCACCCGAGGTCCTCATGCAATCCCAAACTCCGTGTTGCCCCTGGACAAAACTTTCCTGGTTCCTCCCTTTGATTTTGCTTGCGATCCTCGGTGGACTGCTGCTTCGGCCCACCGGGAGCTTATTGGCCCAACCCCCCAAAAACGCCAAAGGTTCGGCTCAACAAGAAGAAGGCAAAGAGACGGCCAAAGTCCCCGTTGGCCGCGGCGGAATCCCCAACGCCAAGTTGAACGCTAACTCCAAAGGTAAGAAGATGGAAGAACCCGAATACAACAAACTGACCCCGGAAGAACGCTGGGTCCTGCTTAACAAAGGGACCGAATACGCCTTTACCGGCAAGTACACTGACCATTTCGTCGAAGGGACCTACCTGTGCAAGCGTTGCAACGCTCCGCTCTACAAATCCGACGACAAGTTCCACAGCGGGTGCGGCTGGCCAGCTTTCGACGATGAAATCAAAGGCTCGATCCATCGAGAAACCGACGCCGATGGCTCCCGTATCGAAATCACCTGCAAGAACTGCGGCGGCCACCTTGGCCACGTCTTCAATGGCGAAAAGATGACCAAAAAAGATTCCCGCCATTGCGTCAACAGCATCTCGATCAAGTTCGTTCCCAAGGGCAAGGATCTGCCGGCGGTCATCACCGCCAAGAAGCTAGACGAGATCAAGAAACTCGACGAATCCAAGAGCACGCCAGTTGCAAGCCCCACGCCGGATGCGGCTCCTGCGAAGAAGCCCTAGCGGCCGAAATCCCCAAGGCCTCCATTAGTTTTGATTGTCTTGGGTTCCCCGATATTCCGACGAAAATACCTACATCTGCCCCTGACAAATGGTCGCAATCCTCTACAATACTCCGCACTAGTTTGTGAAAAATTTCACAAAGTCACCTGTTTGGTTCGAAGGATCTCTGGGTGATAAGTCCGGTGGTGTTGGGGCACGAGAACTCGAGCTTGCCGGGCGACAGTCGGTTGAATATTCGAAAGCTCCGTCGGAGGTTTTCTAGTGATCGCTCACTTGCCCATCCTGATCTACCTCATCGCCGTTCTCGGCTTTGCGGCTGTCTCGCTTTTTTTGCCACACTTGGTGGCTCCTCGACGGCCGACGCGGATCAAGGACATGCCCTACGAGTCGGGGATGGATCCGATCGGAGATGCGAAGAAGCCGTTCGACATCAAGTTCTACCTGACGGCGATTTTGTTTTTGGTTTTCGACATTGAACTGTTGTTTTTGTATCCCTGGGCCGTATCGCTTTTGGCTCCTGACGGAGTGCCCGAATCGTTTCGGCCCGCGGTCCTGGCTGTCTTGATGGTCCTTATTGCAACCCTGGGCCTTGCCTATTGGGTGGCTTACCGCAAAGGAGTCTTCGATTGGCGACGCAAATAAACAAGCAACTTGGCGATAATGTATTCCTGACCAGCATCGATGCGGCGGCTTCTTGGGCGCGCGCCAATAGTCTCTGGCCGATGCCCTTTGCAACGGCTTGCTGTGGCATCGAGCTCATGAGCACGGCGGCCTCCAAGCACGATCTGTCGCGTTTTGGTAGCGAGGTGATGCGATTCACCCCTAGGCAGTGCGACTTGATGATCGTCGCTGGCCGTGTGGTCATGAAGATGATCCCGGTTTTGCAGCGTATTTGGCTTCAAATGCCTGAACCTAAATGGTGCATTTCGATGGGCGCATGCGCCTGCACCGGGGGTGTTTTTGACACCTATGCAGTCGTCCAAGGCATCGATCGATTCCTCCCGGTGGACATCTACATCCCGGGCTGCCCACCGCGTCCTGAGCAATTGATCAAAGCGATCATGGATCTTCAAGACAAGATCAAGAAGACCGGGACTTACAACGCCCGCGAGTTCAAGCTTCGGATTCTGCCGGACGGACCTAGTCGTTTCGACCAAGACGAGTTGGTCCGAATCCGCGAGCGAAACGGATTCCAACTCGAAGAGCCCAAGTACGATCCAATCCACTAAACACTTGGAATTGAACCGATGTCGGAATTTGCAAACCTTAAAGAAGTGCTCGAATCGAAGCTTCCTGGCGTTGCGTTAGCTTGGTCGGAATTCCGCTCCCAGCAGCGTGTGAGTGTCCCTGCTGTGCAGATCGCCCAAGCTTTACGGGCGCTGCGAGATGCGGGGATGGATCAGATCGTCGATATCACGGCCGTCGATATGCTGGAGTACCCCGGCGCGACCGACCGCTTCGAAGTCGTCTATCTGCTGCTCGATACGCAAAGCGGCCAGCGGTTAACGGTCAAGACGCACTTGAACGAACCGGACTTGAAGCTTCCGTCGGCTTATCCGATTTGGATCGGTGCCGATTGGCTCGAGCGTGAGGTTTACGACATGTTCGGGATTGTTTTTGAGGGCCATCCGAACTTCAAGCGACTCCTTTTGCCCGACGCCTTTGAATCCTTCCCGCTTCGCAAAGATTATCCGGTCAAGGGCCGGGGCGAACGCCATAACTTCCCCATCATCACCCGCGCGGAGAGCTAAATCAGATGCCTTTGGACCTGATCGAATCGCCTGACTTGGATGCCGGCTACCGCGAAGGCTTGTGGACATTGAACTTTGGTCCGCAGCACCCGGCGACCCACACGACCTTGCGACTGGTGCTGAAACTCGACGGCGAGATGGTCGTCGATGCCGAGCCAGATATTGGTTTTCTGCACAGCGGTTTTGAAAAGCTGGCCGAGGTCCTCGACTACAACCAGTACGTGACGATCGTCGACCGGATGAATTACATCTCGCCGATGGCCAACGAAATCGCTTGGCACCATGCCGTCGAGGGCCTTTTAGGAATCGATTTGACCCCGCGGTGCAAGTACATCCGTACGATCTTTGCCGAGTTGATGCGCATCCACGATCACTTGCTGTGCACAGGGACCTGTGTGCTCGACCTGGGCGGAGCGACGGCATTTATGTACGCGTTCAACGAGCGGGAAAAGATCTACGAGATATGCGAGAGGGCCAGCGGCCAGCGGTTCCACACCAGCTACACCCGCGTAGGGGGCTTGCTCTACGACGTGACCGACGACTGGGTCGCGATGGTGCGTAATTTCTGTAAGACCTTCCCGCAAGCCTACCGGGACTTTGCCGGCCTTGTGATGAAGAACCGGATCTTTGTCGAACGGACCCGTGATGTGGGAGTCTTGAGCAAAGCCGATGCGATCGCCGGCGGGGCGACCGGACCGGTGGCACGCGCAAGCGGAGTCGAGCGGGATCTGCGTCGCGATGAGCCTTATCTGGCCTACAACGATCTGGATTTCGATATCTGCTGTGCTCAGGGGGGCGATTGCTATGCACGCTTCCAGGTCCGCATGATGGAGATGCTCGAGAGTCTCAAGATCATCGAGCAAGCGATCGAAAACCTTCCTTCCGGACCGGTGTTCATTTCCGGCACGGGCAAGGAAGGCTTGCCGGACAAGACCGAGGTCTATCGCAGCATTGAAGGCCTGATTCACCACTTCGAAAACATCATGCCCAACCGCCAAATGCCTGCCCCCAAGGAGTCGTACTACGGTGCGACAGAATCCCCCAACGGCGAGCTTGGTTATTACATCGTCTCGGACGGTGATTTCAAAGCCTACCGCGCTCGGACCCGACCACCTTCCGTGCTTCACTTTTCCCTATTTAACCGCATGATCCGAGGCTGCATGCTCAGCGACGTGGCCGCTGTGCTCGGTAGCATCAACATCATCGCTGCGGAGTTGGATCGATGAGCGAACTGAGCGAAAACGCAAAACAAGTCATCGCCGAACACTTGCCTCGCTACCCGAGCAAACAAGCTGTGACCTTGCCGGCATTGCACGTAGTCCAACAGGAGCGTCGATACGTGAGCAACAAAGCGATGGAAGAAATCGCCGAATTGCTAGAACTGTCCCCAGCCCAAATCAGCGACACCGCATCGTTCTACGGATTCTTTCGAACCGAAGACAATCCGCTTGGGCAAAAACGGATTTGGGTATGCCGCTCGCTCCCATGCATGCTCCGAGGAGGCGAAGAACTCCTAGCGGCCCTTTGCGAAAAATACCATATCGTCCCAGGCCAAACGACAGCCGATGGGAAGCTGACGATCGAGCTGGCCGAGTGCCTGGGGGCTTGCGACGGCGCCCCGTGCATCCTGCTCGAAGATGAACTGCACCTGCGATGCAGCCTCGAGGATGTCGAACGAATCGCCAACGAGCCAAACGCTCCGACCAAGAAAGCTTGAAGCGGGAATCCAACATGAGTCCAACGGAATTCAAACCGGTTTTGTTAGGTAGAGTCGGCAAGCCCGATAGCCAGTCGCTTGCCACGTACCGCGCCGACGGCGGCTATGAGGCTTTGGCGAAATCCTTGAAGATGGCCAACACCGAAGTCATCGATTTGGTCAAGAACTCTGGCCTACGAGGACGCGGTGGTGCAGGGTTCCCGACGGGACTCAAGTGGACGTTTCTCCCCAAGGATGTCCAGGGTCCAATCTACCTGTGCATCAACGGCGACGAGAGCGAGCCGGGGACGTTCAACAACCGAGTGCTGATCGAAGAAGATCCCCATCAAGTCCTCGAAGGGATCGTCATCAGCAGCTTTGCCACCCGCGCAACGACCGCTTATTTCTATCTTCGCTACGAGTATGGCCGATGCTATCGAGCCCTGCAAAAAGCAGTCGATGAGATGTACGCGAACAATCTGCTCGGCAAGAACATTCTAGGATCGGGCTATGACCTAGATATCTATCTCCACCGCGGCGCCTGCGCGTACATCTGCGGTGAAGAAACCGGCTTGATCGAAAGCCTCGAAGGCAAACGGGCTTGGCCCCGGATCAAGCCTCCGTTTCCGGCCATCGAAGGCGCCTTTCGCAGGCCAACGGTCGTCAACAATGTCGAGACGATGGCGTGCATCCCTCACATCATCAACCACGGAGCCGAGTGGTTCCAATCGATGGGAGTCCCCAAGGACCCCAACAACCCTCGCGATGCAGGTTCCTATGGACCGAAACTCTACTGCATCAGCGGACACGTCAACAAACCCGGTCTGGTCGAACTGCCCATGGGAATCTCTGCCCGCGATCTGATCGATCAACATGCCGGTGGGGTTTGGAAGGGTCGAAAGGCCAAGGCGGTTATTCCAGGGGGTTTGAGCATGGGATTCATGACCAATGCCGAACTCGACACACCTCTGGACTTCAATGGCCCAGGTCGCGTCGGTTGCCTTGGACTCGGGACCGCTGCGGTGGTCGTCATCGATGACCAAACCAGCATGGTCGATGTCCTTTACAACGCCTGCCGGTTCTTCGCCCACGAATCATGCGGACAATGCACGCCATGTCGCGAAGGGACCGCTTGGTCGACCAAGATCCTTGAGCGCATCCGAGAGGGCAAAGGCAAACTCAGCGATATCGATCTGCTCATGGAAATCGCCAATTCGATTGGGACCATTCCCGGCACGACGATCTGTGGACTTGCCGACGGGGCCGCTTGGCCGATCAAAACAGCGATCAATAAATTCCGTGGCGAATTCGAAGAGTACATCAAAAGCGGACGGCGCAGCGAGAGCCTAGCTCTTGCTGGCGCTCACTAGCCCGAAGCACTTAACACTTTTTGGGAAAGCAATAAAAGTGGTCAAAGTCAAAGTCAATGACATCGAGGTCGATGCAGATCCCAAGGACAACTGCATCCTGGCGGCTCGAAAAGCTGGGATTGAGATCCCACACTACTGCTGGCACGAATCGCTCTCGGTCGTAGCCTCATGCCGCATGTGCTTGGTCGAAGTCGGCGAGACCAAACCCGACGGAACCGTCGCCATGGGCCCTAAACTCGTACCGGGTTGCCAAACGCCGATCAAAGAAGGGACCATCATCCGGACCGATTCGTCCAAAGTGAAAACCTCCCAACAGATGACCCTCGAACTGTTGCTTTTGAACCATCCACTCGATTGCTCGATCTGCGATCAAGCCGGTGAGTGCTACCTGCAGGATTACACCTACAAGTACGGCAAGGCCCACAGCCGACTCGATGAGCCGAAAATCCAACGTGAGGACAAGTACCACATCGGAGAACAGATCGCTCTGTTTACCGACCGCTGTGTCATGTGCACCCGCTGCGTTCGCTTCACAAGAGAAATCAGCGGAACGGCAGAGCTCCAAGTCGTCGCTCGGGGATCGCACGAAGAAATCGATGTCTTTCCAGAGACCCCCTGCAACAACAAGCTCGCCGGCAACGTCGTCGACCTGTGCCCCGTTGGTGCCCTTTGCAGCAAGGACTTCCTCTACAAGAAACGGGTCTGGTGGCTCAAGCACGCCGATAGCGTATGTACGGGTTGCTCGACGGGCTGCAGCATTCAAGTCGATCAAAACGACAACAAAGTCTATCGGCTGCGCCCCAGGGAAAACCCACAAGCCCAAGGGCACTTCATGTGCGACGAAGGTCGCTTTGGATTCAAATACATCCACGACGAGCGACGCATCAAGTACCCGAGACTCAAAAACCCACCTTCGAACGCCAATGCGACGGTCCGCTCGACAGCTCCCTCGGATCTTTCGTTCGCCGATCCATGGCCAACGGTCTTGGCCGAAGCTCGCAAACGGATCCACTCGGCGATCCAAAACGACCCCTCGGGTTTCGTCGTCGTCCTGTCCCCTTTCATGACGCTCGAGGAAGCTTACCTGCTGGCCTCGTACATCAAGGGAATCGATGCGAGAACCAAATTGACTCTGGGTCCTGTTCCTGTCGTAGGCAGCGACGACCTGTACCCCAAAGGCCCCAAGGGAGAGTCCCCCGCCGCAGGCAAAGTCAAGTTCACCATTCGAGCCGAGAAATGCCCGAATCGAACCGGTATCGAAGCGATCCTGCGCCACTTCGAGGGCTCGGTCATCCATGCCGAATCGCTCGGAAAGTCCTCGGCCAGCGCTTGGTTCGTCGTCGGTGGATCCAGCTCGGGTTGGGTCAACGAGAAGATCGACCAAGCCGTCGGAACCCCATCGCTGTTGATCGTCCAAGACATCTTCCCATCCCCGCTGAGCGAACGGGCCGATGTGGTCTTCGCCGCAGGATCGTTCGCCGAACGGGATGGAACCTATGTCAACCATGCAGGGTTAGCCCAAAGCACCCATGCATCGATTCGTCCCCCAGAGGAAGCCCGAGCCGATGGCCGGATTCTTATGGACCTGGCCGGGCGTGCGGGCTTGTTCAACGCCATGGCGTTGCGCAAGGAGATCGGAACCAAGATCCCTGAACTCTCGGCGATTGCCTCCGGAGATCTCGGGGAGCATGGAGTGCGACTTGCCAAGTTCGCCAATCACACCGCTGCGGCCAAAAGCTCATAGCGCTCCAGGGAGCCCCACAAGGAACACCGTCGATGATCAATAGCTTTTTCGAGTTTTGGCCTGTCCTATGGCCCGCCTTGGCGGCGATCGGAGTGATCCTCGCCGTCGTGCCATTCCTAGGTCTTTACATGACCTTTGTCGAGCGAAAAATCGCTGCCTATGTTCAGGACCGAGTCGGGCCCAACCGCGTCGGACCCTTCGGACTTTTCCAAGCGATCGCCGACGGCATCAAGATCTTTCTCAAAGAGCAACTCATCCCCGACCACGTCTTTACGGCACTGTATTTCCTGGCGCCAGCTTTCAGCTTGATCACCGCCATGTTCGCACTGGTCGTCATGCCCTTTGGACCTGTCGCAACGGACTACAAAGACGGGTTTCGATTCGTCGTTGCGCCAGGGATCGATATCGGTATCCTGATGATGCTCGCGATCAGCTCCCTGTCAGCCTACGGAATCATCATCGGCGGCTGGGCCTCGAACAACAAGTACTCCATCTACGGTGCGATCCGCTCCTGCGCTCAGTTCATCAGCTACGAGATTCCGCTCGGGCTCTCGATCCTCGGAGTCATCGCGATTACCGGATCGCTGAACATCGAAAAAATTGTCGAAGCACAATCCGGGAGCCTTCTGGATTGGAACGTCTTCTGGCAACCCGTTGCCATGCTGGTGTTCTTTACTGCAGCGCTGGCTGAAACCAACCGACTCCCGTTTGACTTGCCTGAATGCGAGCAAGAGCTCGTCGGTGGGTTCCACACCGAATACAGCGGGATCAAATTCGTTCTTTATTTCTTGGCCGAGTACACACACATTGTCACGGTCAGCTTCCTGACGGCCCTGCTGTTTCTCGGCGGCTGGCACTTTCCAGGCCTTCCTGGCCCCTCGGGAGCTTCCACGCCGATCCTGCTGCTTGGCTTGGGTGTGTTGCTGGCCAAGGTCGCGCTGGTGGTCTTGGTCATCATCCTTTTGCGCTGGTCCTTGCCCCGATTCCGATTCGACCAATTGATGGGTTTGGCTTGGAAGGGTCTGATTCCGCTCGGGCTTGTGAATCTCGTCGGAGTTGCGATCGTACTGTCGCTCGGACTCCCCAAGCATCTTTTGATTGCCACGGTCATCCTTCCTGTCCTTGCTGCCTACTACAGCGCCACGAAGTTCAATGCTTCCATGGCAACCACCGAAGCAATGCGACAAGGACTCTCACCCCAAGGAGCGGTCTCGTATGAGTGATCCCCAGAAAAACGATCCCCAGATGAACGAAGCCCAGATGAACAAGCCATCGGCCAAGAAATCGGTCAAGTGGGGCGAAGCTCCCAAGATGAGCATCTTGGACGCTCTGTATTTGCCGGCGATTGCCTCCGGATTGGCTACCGCAGTCCGGCATGCGATATCAGGCAAAGCCACCACGCGGCAGTACCCGGAAGTCGAACCCGAGATTCCACCGAACTACCGAGGTGTACATCGCTTGAATCGCGATGAAGCAGGCCGTGTCAAATGCGTTGCTTGCTACATGTGCCAGACCGCTTGCCCGGCCAATTGCATCGAGATCATCGCGGCTCCAGCCCCCAAGGACGATCCCCATTGGAAAGATCGCGACAAGTTCCCTGCGACGTTTACCATCGATGAACTACGATGCATCTACTGCGGGATGTGCGAGGAAGCTTGCCCGGTCGATGCGATCGAACTGACGAGCATCTACGATCTGACAGGTATGACCCGAGAAGAAATGATCTTCGACAAAGAAAAGCTCCTGTCGGTCTTTGACGAGACGGTCAAGTCCGGCCACGATCCGGTCAGGACCAATCGAGGGAATCTCGGACCCGCAGCCGAATTGTCACCGACGGCCAAGGATGCTCCGCCACCTCCGGGTCGCGGGAAGTCAGGCTGATTTTTTCCAGTCCACGGTTCAATCACTAAAACTAAATACTTTAGTCAAACAAATTTTCAGTGAACACAGATTCAGTGACCAGACACTCGATCGATAGAAACGACGTAAGAGGCTATCCGTGAACCCTTTGCCGATTGACCCGAAAAATTTGCCGCTGGTTAACGGCGATCCATTTCAGGGGAATCTCGCCCAGATTCTTCTGATGGTGATTCTCCTCGGGGCCGTTGCCTACTTGCTTCTCCAACACGGGCTGATCAAGTCGAAAATGATGGCGTGGGCTGGTGCGGGGCTTTTCGCATGCGCGGCCCTGATGGCCTTTACTTCGATTCCGATGCAACTCGATTCGCTCGTCCGCATGTGCTTTAGCATTTTGGCCGTCGCCGGCGGAATTGCCTTCATCACCACCCGAGAGCCTGTCCATGCAGCCTTGGGGTTTGCCACGGCGGTCCTTTCCTCCTGCGGGGTGATGTTCATGCAGTCGGCGTATTTCATCGCCGCTGCGACCATGATCGTCTATGCCGGTGCGACCATCATCATCTTCTTGTTCGTGCTGATGTTCGCACAAAAAGCACAACTCCAATGGTACGACGTTCAGTTGACGAGCCCCGTGATCGCAACAGTGGTCGCCACCAGTTTGCTCATGGCGATCGCTTGGAGCGTTTCTGAGTCAGGTGAAATCCTGCCGGTGAAAATCGACCTGACGCGACCTTACAGCTTGGCCGAACCCGGTCCATCTCCCGGCACGGTAATGCCTCCGGTGCCCGAAGCGAGCATGACCCAAGACCAACTCAATGCATTCGTTCCGGCCAAAACCTCGGGACTCGGGCGTTCGATGTTTACCGATTATCTGCTTGCGATCGAATTGGCCGGTACTGTCCTTTTAGTTGCCACGCTCGGAGCGATCGTCTTGGCACAGAAACCAGAAAGGGACCTGTCGTGAGTCACTCCGAAGTCCAAAACCTCCTCCTTTTAGGAGGCATTCTCTTTGCGATAGGATTGATCGGTTTTTTGACCCGACGATCTCTGATTTTGATGTTCCTGTCCCTGGAAACCATGCTTTCTGGCGTGAGCCTCAACCTCATCGTCTTTTCGAAGTTCCATCAGAATTACCAAGGCCAGATTCTGGCCGTCATGGTGCTGACCATCTCGGCATGCGAGGCGGCTATCGCACTGGCGATGGTCGTGTCTCTCTACCGACGCAAAGCCACCTTGGACGTTCAGGCGTGGGACGATTTGAGCGAGACGATCCTGCCGAAGTCCACCGCGGGTGATTACCAAGACCTCGAGCACGAAGAACATTATCCTAAACTCAGTCCAGCAGGATTGGATCCCTTGGACAGACCGGTCCCTAGTTCCATGCAAGCATCTTTAGATCAAGACCAGAAAACCTCTCCCATCGTGTCGGAGGTCAACCAGCGTGCTTAACTTCGAATCTCTCGTTTGGCTTATTCCGCTTGCACCCCTGGTAGGCTGCATCCTCTGTACGATCCTGTCGTTCCGTGGTGACAAACACTACGCGCACGTTCCTGCGATCGTATCCTTGCTCGTCTCGGCCGCATGCGCCCTGATGGTGCTGCTGCAATGGAATGCCGAAGCGTCCGATACGGGATTTCAGATCGCCGAAGGTTACCGCTACCTGCAAATCGGCAATGTGGACCTCAATCTTGCACTTCGCGTCGATACGCTCTGCTTGACGCTCCTTTCGGCCGTCACGTCGATCTCGGCGATGATCGCGATCTACTCCAAAGGCTACATGCACGGCGACGACGGTTATGCGCGTTACTTTGCGGTCTTCTGCGGGTTCGTCTTCTCGATGACCATGCTTGTCCTCTCCCATAACTTGCTCATGATGTACGCCTTCTGGGAAGGTGTCGGGACGTGCAGCTACCTGCTGATCGGTTATTGGTTCCGCAAACCCTCGGCAGCACGGGCTGCAACCAAAGCGTTTTTGGTCAACCGCATCGCCGATACCGCGTTCCTCTTCGGAATCCTGCTCCTGGCTTACGCCATCGGACACACCGATGTGGGGGCATCGCAAAGCTGGTTTGCCCGCCTGGACTTCCAAACCATTTTCGATGCCGCACCGGTCCTGGCTGAGAAACACGCAGGCCTCCTAACGACCATCGCCTGGATGCTGATGATCGGTGCGATTGGAAAGTCCGCTCAGTTCCCCTTCCACGTTTGGTTGCCCGATGCGATGGAAGGTCCGACGCCTGTCTCGGCCTTGATCCACGCCGCGACGATGGTCACCGCCGGTGTCTACCTGATGGCTCGTCTAGCTCCACTGACGGTCCTGACCCCATCGGTCCTGATCACCGTCGCATGGCTCGGCGGAATCACCTCGCTGATCGCTGCGGTTATGGCCCTCTACCAGGACGACTTGAAACGGGTTTTGGCCTATTCGACCGTCAGCCAACTCGGTTATCTCTTCATGGCACTCGGGACCGGTGCGGTCAAGGACTTGATGACCGTTGCGGTCGTTGCCGCGATGTTCCACTTGGTTACCCACGCTTTCTTCAAAGCGTTGCTATTCCTCTCCGCCGGTAACGTGATGCATGCGATGGGCGACGTGATCGATATGCGAGAGTTTTCAGGGCTCAAGCGGGTGCTGCCCAAGACCAACATTCTATTCGCGATCGGTGCTGCAGCCCTTGCGGGCGTTCCGCTCCTGGCAGGCTTCTTCAGCAAAGATTCGGTCCTCGCTGTGCTGCTCGATGCGAGCTCCGATACGATGGTCGGTGGTCATTTTTCTATCTTGCTGGGCATCGGTTTTCTGACAGCGTTCCTTACGGCGCTCTACACGTCGAAGGCCTACTTCAAGACGTTCCATGGACCGGAAAAAGTGCCTGCGGCCGCAGGGCACCATGCCCATGATGCCTCCAATGTCATGCTGGCCCCGATGGCCGTACTTGCCCTCGGTGCATTGCTCTCAGGAGCTCTGCTAGGTCCCACGGGCAGGATTTCTGAGTACGTCTCAAAAACACCGGGACTCCATTATCACGAGCACGCTGAGCCTATGTGGCTCTTGGTGGTCTCCTCGCTGATCGCCCTTGCGGGTGTCTTCGTCGGCTACACCATCAGCCACAAATCCCCAGCCACCGACGGCGTGGGAAAAAGCATTGCGGATTTTGGTCGCAATCGCCTTTACATCGATTGGTTCTACAACTTGGCAATCGTGCAACCGATGCTTTCTTTCGCGAAAGCCTTGGAATGGTTCGATACGAACATCATCGGTGCTCTGACCGATGCGGTAGCGGATTTGCCGAGAATCATTGGGCTCGCGGGCCAACGGATCCAGACAGGTCGGGTTCCCTCCTACAGCCTGCTGACCGCCGTCGGTGTCGCATTGGTCGCCATTTGGATCGTTACGAGAGCAAGTTGGTAGTCATGAACATCCTCATCCCCTTACTGATCCTCGTCCCCCTGGCATGTGCCTTGGTGATCTTTTTCTCCGGACCTAGAGTCAAAGCGATGGTTCCCTTCGGAATCCTCGCCGCGGCCCTGACGCTGCTGCTGAGCATCGGCCTTTGCTTCCAGGTCTACCAAGTTCCTTCGCCGCTGAGCCAAAACGCTGGCGCTGCACAAGCGACCATCGCGCCCAAAGTCAGCTTCATCTCCGAAACGCTGCGGTTCGTCCTACCGGTGTCGGTCGCTGGTCAGCCCATCGATTGGCAACTGTCGTTCGGGGCCGACGGTATCTCGGCACTGATGGTTTTGCTCACGGGCATCGTCGGTTTCTTCACGGTTTGGTTGGCTAGCAGTCAAATTCGCGTCCGGACCGAAGCCTACATCGCGCTTCTGCTCGTGGCGATCTCGATGCTCATGGGAGTCTTTCTTTCGATGGACCTCCTCTCGTTTTATATTTTCTTCGAAGCGGTCCTGATCCCCTTGATCCTGCTGATTCATGGCTGGGGCGACGGCAAGAATCCACAAGCCGCCTCCAAGCGATTTTTGTTGTTTACCCTTGCCGGCAGCATTCCGATGGTCGTGGGATTGATTTCCTTGGCGATGGCTCCACTGGCCAACGGCCAACCCTCGACGGTGGCCTTTAGCGAACTTTCGGCGATCGCGGCGCAAGCTGCCAGCAGTGGCGTTCCAATCGGCAGCAAAGACACCTGGGCCGTATGGCTCCTGCTGCTGGGATTCGGGATCAAGCTTGCTATCCTACCGTTGCACACTTGGCTTCCGATGACCTACGCGGCGGCTCACCCGAACACCACCTCCCTGATCGCTTCGGTGGTCGCCAAGCTTGGCCTCTACGGGCTGCTGCGAATCGTCATTCCTTTGACTCCCGTAGCGCTGTCGATCGAAGCCCAATTGGTCGTAGGGACCCTCGGTGCGATCGTGATTGTCTACGGCGCTCTGGTGGCGCTGTCTAAGGACAACATGCGTGAGGTACTGGCCTTTAGCTCCCTGTCCCACGTCGGTTTCATCACGCTCGGGCTCATGAGCATGACGCGCGAGGGACTCGGCGGGGCGGCTCTGCAAATGTTCAACCACGGATTGATCACTGCGGCGATGTTCTGGATCCTCTCGATGCTCGAGCAACGGCACGGTCCGATCCGCTTGCGTAGCGAGGATCAAGGAATGGCTGCACAGTATCCCAAACTAGCCGTGCTGCTGGTGTTCTTCACCCTGGCAGGAGCGGGGCTTCCTGGCCTCAACGGATTTGTCGGCGAGTTCCTGACCCTCTCGGGCATGATGAGAGTATGCACGACGCTCGTTGCGATCGCTGTGCTCGGTACGGTTCTCGGGGCGTGGTACGGCCTACGCATCGTTCAGCGATTGCTCTTCGGAGGCAATGGCACACGCATCGACACCCACAATCGCCCCCTAGCAGGGGTCGACCTGACGCCTCGGGAATGGGTCCCGTTGGTCGCTGTCGGTTTTCTCTGCCTATACATCGGCCTGTTCCCGATGAGGACGATGAAGCTCTTCCAAGCCGATACCGACCGATTGGCCGCGTTGGCAGAACCTGTTTCCAAACAGATTCACCGCGACATGGATACGCTCGTCGTCGAGTCAACAAATCCGTAGTCCATGATGAACCATCACCTAATCAGCAAAATCAGCAAAACGAAAAACCGTGAGGCCCAACCGTGGATTTGATGCAAATCACCAAAGCTGCTGCCACCCACCTGACCCCTGAGATCATCCTTCTGATCGGTGGAACTTTGGTCATGTGCGCCTCGGTACTGACACGCAAGTCGCAGCGGGAGGATATCTACGCGCAGCGAAACAACTTCGCGGTCGCATCCCTCATCTGCCTGCTAGCGGCCATGGCTGCCCGATACTACCGAGGTGTCCCCGAGATCGGTAATGCAGACCTAGGACTGTTCCGATTCGATGCCTCGGCCCTGGCCGCAGAACGGCTTACCTTTCTTGGGGGCTTGATCCTCATCTTGATGTCTTGGTCGACGGCTCCGAAAGGACGCTTCGCCGAGTACTACGGATGCCTGCTGATCATCCTGGCTGCGATTCCAATCGTCGGTGCATCGAACGACTTGGTGTCGATGTTCCTGGGGCTCGAGCTCGTAAGTTTCCCAACGTATATCCTCCTCGGAATTGTCCGAAACGACAACGCCGGGGCCGAAGCGTCCTTGAAGTACTTTCTCCTCAGCGCCTTTGCCTCGTGCTTCTTCCTCTTGGGAGTAAGCTACCTGTTCGGGTTTTGTGGCTCGACCAACTTGGCGGTCATCCAAGGTTCTTTCGGTGAAGGGAAGCGATTGATGGCCTTGGGTCTGCTCCTAGCGATCTGCGGACTCGCGTTCCGGATCACTGCCGTCCCTTTTCATTTTTACGCTCCAGACGTTTTCGATGGGACCAGCGTGACAATGGCCGGTGTGATGAGCTATCTGCCCAAGGTGGCTGGGTTTGTTGCTCTGATTCGATTGCTCGGAACAGGAACGCTCAGTCCAGGTGCAAGCGGTGTCGTCATTCCTGTCCTACTGGGATGCGCGGCGCTGACGATGTGCGTAGGCAATATCCTTGCAGTGGCTCAGAACAATCTCCGACGCATGATGGCCTATTCGAGCGTCGCCCATACAGGTTACCTGCTGCTGGCTCTGGTCGCTTTGATCCGGCAGGATGCAAGCCCCGGAGTGATGTACTCCTACTTGGCAGCCTATGCAGCGATGACCCTGGGGCTGTTTGCTTGCCTAGGGGAGATCGAGGCCGCTGGGGGCAAATCCCATTTGATCGGGGACCTCTCAGGCATGTTTCAACGCAGACCCGCCGCTTCGATCGGCTTGACCGTCGCTCTGATCAGTTTGATCGGATTGCCATTTACCGCAGGTTTCTGGGCCAAATTCATGGTGTTCGTCGGAACGGTCGCCGACCGTCAAACCGATTCGATCAGCATGCTGATGGGAGCCCTGATGGCCATCAATGCGGTGATCGCTGCGAGCTATTACTGGCGGATCTTAAGCACCCTCTATGCCAAGAGCGAATCGAATGTCCCGCTTCGGGTATTTCGTCCCAGCTTGTTCTTTGCCTACACCATCTGTACGGTACTGACGATCCTTTGGTTCTTTGTCCCATCGGCCATGTAATGCGCTGGGCCTTTGTAGGAATAGGTCGAGTTACCCACCGAATGGTCGAAGCCGTTCGGTCCGCTGGACACGAAATCGTCTTGGCCGCCGGTCGGGATGCTGCGAAACTTCGCGACTGGCAAAACCGATTCGGCGTCGAGCACGTGACGACCGACCTGGATGCAGCTTGTGAGTCCGATCTAGTCGATGCGGTGTATGTCGCCCTGCCGCCGTCGTTGCACGCTCGCTTTGCGATCCGAGCGCTCGAGTCCCATAAGCGGGTACTCTGTGAGAAAGCGCTCGCCGTTTCGCTAGACCAAGCCGAAGAGATTCGCCAAGCGGTCTTGCGTACCAAGATGCCGCTGGTGCATGCGACCGCCTTCCCCCATCACCCCCGTTCGATGGCGATGCGGAACGTGATCGAGAGTGGGGAACTCGGCGAAATCTGCCGCATCAGCGTCGCATGCACGGTCGGGGGAATTCTTCAACGGCGCGATCATCGAAGCGACGCGAGCGCCGGAGGCGGTTGCCTGCTCGACTTGGGCTGGTACTGTGTCTACTCGACCCTGTGGTTTACCGATTTTCGCCCTTCGCAGATCGTCTCCATGGGAACACGCGTTGACAACGAACTATCCTCGGCCTGGTACCAAGTCCAATCCATGGCCAGATTGGAGTCGGCACTTAAGGAGTCTCCCAAGGCGCACCGTTCGTTGGTGGCCAGTTGGGATTGCGGTTACGAAGCGGCCGGTCGAAAGTGGATCGAAATTGCAGGGACTCAGGCATCCGTGATCTGCGACGATTTCTTGAGGCCCTGGGACATCGAAAAACCAAGGTTCTGGGTGCATGGCTCCGACGGCAAAGCAAGATCGGAACAAGCCGGAGTCGGCGTCTTCCAAGAAGCACGGTTGGTCGAATCGGTGGCTAATTGCACGTTCGACGAATCCCTCGAGGCGCTATCGCTGGCCATCGAAACGCAATCGATCCTATCGAGGATCGAAAACGGATTGCTTTAAGAGTGCGCTGAGCCCGGACCGGCGGCCAACCAAAACCGAAGACTTGCAAGGCTCAGCAGGGCCGTCGCGATGATCAGCAACAAGCTGAAAGCATCGAATTCAAATCGGTCTTTTCCCGAGAATGTCTGGTACATTGCGTAAGCTAGCCAGCAAAAGTGCGCAAGCGTCAGTGCATCGATGATGGCTTTGCCCTTTGGTATTCTCCATCGGTCCGAGATCCATGCTACCAAGGCAAGCGTTTGAATCGCGTGGAGTGCAGCCCCATGGGGAAACTTCAGAACTCCGCGTGCGCCGTAGAGGGTTGGGGAATCGCCCCGGAGGGCTTGGTATTGTCCGATCCATGTGATGAGGTAGCCGACGAAGACGCTGAAGCAAAGCAGGAGCATTCCCCATCGAATAGCCCAGCGCATCGCTGGCGAGCACGAATGGATGGCATGGGGTTGCCAGGCGCGGTAAGTGATTTGGAGAATGGCAAGAACGGCGATAGAGATCAGCAAGAGCATCGCCAATTCGATCAACCCGTTGACCATCCCATGGTGGTTGAAGTGGCTCTGTTCCTTGCGCCATGTTTGAAGGGTGATGAGAAAAACCTCAAGCAGCAGCGTTAGCGAGAGCGTATTTCGGATCGCAGGATCGGAGGGCTTGGATTGAATCTTTTCCATTGCCCAGAGGCACGACCAGAGGGTCACACCCGTCGAGAGTCCAAAAAGGGTCGCTTTTCGAAACGAGAGGGGGTCCTCCCAGGATTGATCCATCAACCAGAACAAGCCAGCGTGGATCAAACCGCTGGCAAGGAGGGCAAAGACGCAAGCCAGTTCTAACGGGGACTTGAGCCCAAGACTCTGCGCACGATTCACCCAATTTTGGTAAGGCACGTTCAATAAATCGCCCTTCTTGTGCGGATCCTTCTCAAAGTATGCCAACACTCAGTCCTCCATCCTCTTTCCTCCCTGCTGCGCCCTCCCTCTTTTCCTCTGTGTTCTCTGTGCCTCTGTGTTTCCCCTTCTTCCCGGCTTTCAACTCTTCCCTTCTTCCCTTCATCAACCTCTCTCGCCGGCGAAGACTACTTGTTCGCAGGCTTACCATTGCCCTCGGCTTCGAGCCGATCGAGCATCATTTGCAACTGTTGCTTTAAGGCTGGGTCATCGGACTGTCGGATCATTTGCTCGAGTTGCTTTTGCATCATCTGCTGCGCTTCAGGGCCTTGTACCGCCCCGTTGTTTCCTGCGTTTGGTTCGGCGGCGAATTTTCGCACCCACTCGAATGCCGCTGGATGCTTTCTCTTGAGTGCCTTGCGCGTATCGGCTTGGAACTCAGATTTCTTTTCCTTACCCCGTTGCATGTCCTTGATCGTCACACGAATCCCAACCTTTTGCGACTCCTCGATCGTCACGTCCTGCTTGCCATTCCGCACACGCGTGATCGATACGCTTTGGCCATCGCGTTCCTCGAAGGACTTCTCAACGGAGTGGCCGTTGACGTTGGTAACCGAATGGCTCTGGGAATTTCGAAAGCCGTTGCTGCTAGCCGAGGGCAAGACACTCTCTGGATCCTCGCCAGGAGACCGCTCCTGCTTGGGTCCCTGGGAACTTGATGAGAATCCCGACGAGGATCCAAAACTGAAACCGAAGGACTGTTGGGCAAGTGCCGGGGATGCTGTCGAGACGACAGCCATGATTCCCACCGAAGCCATGATTCCTACCGAGAGGATGCTATTCATGGAAAATTTCATGTTCGTATTCATCGTGGATTCAACCTAGCAAGCAGAATGGAAGAGTCCGTGGACGTGAAGAGCCGGAGCGAGTCTATCAGTAGTCCCCCCGATTGTAGTACAATTGGTCGAATCGATCACTAGATAAAAATCCTGCTCGGTACATTCAAAACGCATTTCGATGCGGGATTTTAGGTTTCCCTATTTCGTTGGGATTGGTTTGCGATGAAAACAAAAAACGGTTTTGGGTTCGCATCGAGTGTTTCGAACGCCTTGGTCTTTGCCTGGATTTTCATCGCCCTTGGGACTCCACTGCGGGCCGAGGAATCCTTAGGCACCAAAATACCGATTGGAACCAAGGTCGAGGCACTTCGTTTCAAGGACATCCGAGGGGTCCGGCGCGAGCTATCGGAGCTCGGGCCTCATCGCGCCTTTGTGCTGACCTTTGTGACCTCCGACTGTCCGATCGTCAAAAAAACGTTCCCCAAGCTCTCGGAACTCCATAGTCAATTCTCGAAGCAAGATGTCGCGTTTGTTTGCGTCAACGTGGGACTCAACGACACGATTCGCGACATGGCAAGCCAAGCCATCGAGTTCCAAGCTCCTTGGGCTTTTATCAAGGACTACGATGCTCAGGTCGCGGGCATGCTCGGCATTACCCGTACGCCAGAGGTCGCAGTCCTGGACTCGGAGTACCGGTTGATCTACCGAGGCAGGGTTGACGATCAAATACGGCTAGGAGGGGTCAAGCCCATCGCATCGCGATCCGATCTGCGCCTTGCCCTAGAGGAACACTTGGCCGGCAAGCCTGTGAGTGTCCCGGAGACCCTTGCCGATGGCTGCGCGATCAGTCGAGCACCTGCGACCGCCGAGTCGAATACAACCACGCTGAATTATCATGAGCACATCGCGCCGATCATCCTTGAACATTGCACATCGTGCCATCGCCCTGGAACCGCAGCACCCTTTTCGTTGATGACTCCTCAAGATGTCTTAGGGCATGCGGAGATGATCCAAGAGGTCATCCGCGACGAGACCATGCCTCCTTGGTATGCGAACAAAAAACATGGCGAGTTTCAAAACGACCGCTCGCTGAGCGATTCTCAAAAAGAAGCTCTTCAGAGGTGGCTAGCCTCAGGGCGCGCGATGGGCTCGGAGGAGCAAGCTCCTGTGCCACCGGAATTCGAACAAACGCCATGGCGCATTGGCACCCCGGACTTGATCATCACCACCCTCGAACAGCATACGGTTCCTGCGACCGGGTTTGTTCCTTACAAATACGTCGTCTTGCCCCATCTGTTTTTGAACGACACCTGGGTCAGCGCTTTTGAAATCCGACCTTTGAATCCCGCTGTCGTTCACCATTGCAATATGGCTTATGCGACCAGCAAGGGGGCGAGCGAAGAGACATTCATCACCGGATATGTTCCGGGCGGCCAGCCGATGGATTTGACCAAGTTTGACAATCAAGTCGCTTACAAGCTTCCGGCAGGTTCTGCCTTGGGCTTGCAGATCCACTACACCACCACGGGCCAGGAGCAAAAGAGTCGGATCCAAGTCGGATTGCGTTTCCCTCGCGAAAAGATTCGCAAACAACTCTACCACTTCGTTCTGGACCCACGGGGTTGGAAGATTCCGCCCGGGGATCCTGCATTCCGCATCAGCTCCGAGCATCAGCTAGCCCGCGATGCGGATCTGCTTGGCATCTTCACCCACATGCACGTCCGAGGCCGAGACATGACGTTCTATGCTAAGGATCGAAGCGGTTCGCAGGAAACGCTCCTGCAGATCCCTAACTACAACTTCGAATGGCAACTCGGCTACGAAATTGCACCCGGCACGAAGCTCTATCCCAAGGGGACGACCATCCAAGCCGTCGCTCACTTCGACAACTCGCCGTTTAACCCTTACAACCCCGACCCCAAGGCGACTGTCGAGTACGGGGCGCAGACCGTCGACGAGATGTTCAATGGGTTTGTCTTTTACGTCGATCAGAACGAAATACTGGACATCGATGTCGATCCGAAGACGGGCAGGGTCAAAAAGAAATAGCGATCGTCGGACTTAAACCGTCGGTTCCAAAATCGCGTGAAAGATCTTGCACCACTCATCGGCGACATCGGACCAAGTCCGCTGCTTCATCCTTTGGAAACCGGCGAGCTGTCCGGCGAGTTTGCCGCTGCGGTCTTGTTCCAACTCCAAAACGGCTCTCGCCAAATCCGATTCCGAATGAGGGTCAAAGTAGATCGCATCTGGACCCATGGCTGCAAGCTGTTCGCGGAGCGAGGGAATATCTGAAGAGAGGATTGGACATCCAAACGACAAGGCCTCCATCAGCGGAAACGAGCCTTGTTCGTACAAGCTCGGAACGGCGGTCGCAAACGCATGGCGATAGAGTGATTCGAGTTCTCCTCGTGAGACCTTGCCTAGCACATGCACCCAACTCTCTAGCTGCAGATCCTTGATCAAGTCTTGGAGATTCGGCGGTGTTTGTTTGATTCCTGTAAAGACCACATGCCATGGATTCGGCTGATCGCGATTGATCGAAGGCAGGGCACGAAGAAGCAGTTGATGGTTCTTATAGTTCCGAAAGGCAGCAGGATACAAAAGGTACCGGCCCGCAGGGATCCCCTCGGGCAGCATCGATGGCGCTTCGGACGAACGACGGAAATCTCGGGGGACCGCAGGTCGAACCATCCGAGTCCTATCGGAAGCTAAGCCTAAGGTTCCATGCAGATCTTTGTGCAAGATGAAGTCCGACATGCAGGCTACGATCTTGGCTCGATCGGTAACTTGATTGACCAAGCGCTTGAACGACTCGAGTTTCTCCGGCGGTGTACCGTCGGAGAAATGGTAGGTGACCAAGTCGTGAACGATAACGACCGTCGGCTTATTGAATTCCTGATCCAGCCCGACGTAGGGAAGCAGCCAAAGATCGACACTCTCGAGCCAACTCGCTTTCGAGTGGTTGACCTGACGTTCAAACCATCGATAAGTCCACCCCAAGGGGCCTTGATCGCGGATGCTCGTTCCGGTGCGCTCGATACGGCGCCGGTCGGCTTGCCTGAGTGTCTTCCAAGGTTTACGCAGATAGAACGGCGGCTTGGAGTTTCCGATGACCTCGATGCGATCGGGTGCAAGTTGCTTCAAGGGTTCGAGCAGTTGCTCTTGGCCCTCTTTGGAGACCAGGAGTATTTTTTCCATCGAAGGTTGCCCGAGGAGACCATCGACGAGGTTGGCGACAAAAACCCCGATCCCTTCGGAGGGCTCGAGCGTCACACCGTAGTCGCACCAGATACCGAGTTTGATCTTGCGTAGCTGGGGCGTCATGGTTCGGTGGGATTGACTAAGAGCCATTGGTCGCGACTCCATTGATCGTTGTCTCCGGCGACCAGGAATTCAGTGCTCAGAGAGGGGCGTTGCCGCTGAATGCTCAAAGCCCATGGGAGTTTGTCCCAGGGAATAGTCGAATCCTCGATGAGTTCCTTGATCGGGATCGCGAGTTCGACGTTCCAAGCCTCGTCGGTCGGATGGAATGCGATGTACCACTGCGGATTCCAGATTCGAATGTCGTTGCATTGGTCCAAAACGCCTCCTTGGATGTCCCAGGCGAATTCGAACCAGGTCGCATAGTCACGGTCGATATCGATCCTGAGCCTTACATGGTCAAGCATAGGATCCATCGAATCCCGCTTGGCGGTCCCGTCCTTGGCTTTAAGCTCCCTGGCTTTGGAGTCCTTGGTATTGGCCCCCTTGAAAGCGGGGGTGGAGCGTTGGTGCTGCGAAGAGTTCGACGCAAGCTCCGAGGAACGATTGCGTGGGGAACTCAGGTGGACAAAGAGGAAATCCTGGTCGCGGCACAACCGCACCGTGGAGGTATCAGTCTCATCGGCCCAAGCCGTCGAGAGCCGAAGTCGGATGGCTTGATCCCACAACTCCGGTTCGGCGAGGCCATCCAAGTGAGGGCGGTTTTGGGTCCAGGGGATCCTCGGGATCGGCAACGAGCCCACAGGAGGAGCGTTGACGATTTGCTCCTGTTCGTAGATTCCCGACCAGTTCCCGAGTTGAGGATAATACGCCGGCCAAAAGCCCCGCTCGGAGGTCGGGTCGAGTCCTCCGACACGCGTCCAAGAGCTGGTACGAAAACGCGAAGCGATCAGCCAAGCCCATGCCGGTTCGGATTTCTTGGTCTGCCAACCCTCAGGCCACCCCCCCAAGAGCTTGGCGAATCCTCTTTCACTTGTTCCGCGCGCGATCGGCGTCAGCCGGGATTCGTTGATGTAGGAAGCCGGTTTAACACCGCTGTCTTGGGCTCCAAACGGAGAAGCGGCATTGCTGGTAGGTGCTGTAGCGATTTGGACCGACGGATCTGTTTGCTGTCGGAGTTGGCCGCGTATCAACTGCTCGACTTCGGCTGAGCCGGTGTAGGTCATCAGCTCGCGATAAGCCATTTCCTGCTGTTCTTGGTTGCTAAATCGAGCCAGGATCAATTGGAGCGCGGCGTGCCAGCGGTGCCAATTGCCCTGCACTCGGGATTCCTGGGATACCATCCACAGAACATCCAGCACCGATTCCGGTGAGAGGGGTTTGATCAACTCCAGGAGCGATTCGTCCCAAGCGTTCTCGCGATAGAGCTCGCTTCCTCGCGTCTGGAGCAATTGCGAGACCCGGCTTGTCGCGTTGGCCGAGGCCATGAGCGTGGCGAGTTTGATTTTCAGCAGCGGTTTGTCGCAGATTTTGGTGTCGTTCTGCACGACAAGACCATCGAGAGGATGACTGATCGTTGCCGATTTATGATTGACCAACCGGTAATGGACTTGCCCCTCGAGCGACTCAGGAGCTTGGGCATCCAACGGCAAGCAACCGGATGCATAGTAGTAGCGGATGGGCTGAAGCGGCTTGGCCAAAAGCTGATTGCTTTTCTTGAGCACCATCGAAGGCGCCAACGAAAACCCACTCGATTCGCTGCGCTGGATCGTTCGCTGGACCGTCCAAGCACCGAGTTGGTCCTCAATGAGACTTTTGGCTGGTGAGAACGAGGGGTTACCGGCCAATTGGACCGCTTGGGTCGCCAGGGCCCCATTGGCGCTTCGGAGCATATTCGAGGAGGAGAGATCCTCGACAAACACGACATCGGGGCGGTGCAGGCGGATCTCTTGGACCATCCATCGAAGCAATGCATCGCTGGAACGTTGGTAGTAAGCTAGATCGTTGATTTTCGTGCCGTTGGGCAGATCGCTGATGGGCAATCCACGGTGGGTCGTTACATGATCCAAATGGATGCGCGATGCCAAGCATTCCAAAGCCGAGACGCGATCGAGTTGATGGTGGAGGTCTTCGGTGAAACGCCGATTATGAACGACCAACGCCGCGGCTTGATGCTGACCCTCGTGAGCGATGTAAGCCAGTGCATCCCAGGGAATGCTCTGGTCCGTTGCGCTGATGCTAAGCCCCAAGGTGCGCTGGGCCGAGGCATGTGTTTGCCGCCAAGATCGCCCGGAATTGCGCGATTGAAGAATCGTACCGAGCCGACCGCAAGCCATCAGGACTTGATCGTTCCAGGAATCCAAGCCCAGCAGCACTGTCGCGACACCCGTTGGCTGTTGAATCCAGCTCGCACCGTGATCCTCCGAACACCAAATCAGGTTTCCGGGTTTTCCGACAATCCACATCCGATCGGTCCCCCCCTTCATCTGGACAAGATCCACCAGTGGGGCGTCCTCCTTGGCAATCGGAAGATCGATGCTCTGCCATCGCAGGCCATCGATCGAGTGCCAGAGCTGGGCTGAATCCCCCCCTAACCACCATCCTTGGGGCTGGAGCTTGCAGAATCGGATAGGTCGAAATTGGTCGGTATCGATCGCAACGGATCGGAAATCAACACCATCGGCAGCGAAAAAAACACGGCTGGCTCGGTCGACAATCAGGGCACTTCCTTCATCGCTCATGGCTACGGATTGAAGGTGTCCGCAAGGGATCGGGCGCGGGCTCCAGGTCCTGCCTCCATCGATCGATTCGAAAAGCGCCGATCCGAAATGGTCCGACCAATCCCCCCAGGCGATCCAATGTCGATGCTTGATTCTCTGAAGGCCTAGGAGTCGGGGTAGTCCTGGAATATCCGATGGGTTCCAGGTTTTCCCCTCGTCTTGCGTGATCAAAACAATCCCGATGCTCCGGCCGGTCGCCGGCTCGAGGGTCCCCCCGACGATCAGGCCGTTTCGATCCTCCATCCCGATGGCGTAATAGTTGAACTCGCTACGGCCAGCCGAGAGACGTTTCCATTGCTTACCGCCGTCGTCGGTCATGAGGATTGCACCGGCATCGCCGACAACAAACGCTCGATCGATCGAGAGCATTCGGCAATCGTGAAGCTTCGCATCGACCAGTGAGGCAACCGGCTCGGTCCGTTGAGACTCGTTCCGCTGCGAATCAGGGCGTGGGGACTCAGGGCGTGAGGGAACTTGGGCAAACCCTGGGGTCCCAAGCAGCAGCGTGCTACCCAGGATTTGCAGAGCCAGCATTAGCAATAGTTCGAATCGATAATGTTCTTTTTTCTGAGCATCCATGCGCAGAAGAACCCACCCCTTTGTTCGACGCAATCCGTTGTGAACCATCCGACTGCGGGCACCGCGTCGTTTGGGCAAGATACCCGAAAAGCGAGGTCACGATCTATAGAGGTTTGTAGGAAAAATCGGCAGAAAGGAAGTGCGCCAGGGCGAATCGGATTTCGTCGTACTCGTACTCAGCGAATCGTTTAAGTAATTTCCTCAACGGCGTATCCGGATCGGTATTCGCGCCGGATCAGCGCATTGCCTTGTTGGGCATAATCGCCCACGAAGCGGCCGGTTTTCGGATCGAGTTCCATCCAGTGGCTCATCCGGAGGGCTTGATCCTCAGGATCGATTCGATGGGCGTTCAAGTGGCCGACCATCTGCTCGATGAGCTTCTGCCAGCCGGGGAAATCCCTCGCCGATTCGGCTTTGTCCTCGATATGGTTCGAATCGCCAGCCTGGTAGCAAATGTTCGCAAAATTGCACCATCCGGTCGAGTCGTGACCGACCTGAACATCGGCGTTGAGAAGTTCCGACTTGCGGGTCCTGACCCCTTCGATGAAGTTGGCTTGGTGGGCGCTTCCGCCATTGCCTTTGAACTCCTTGATCAGCTTGCCATCGATATCGTAAGCCTTGGCCGACCCGCGTTGGCCTTCCAAGCGTCCGGCTTGGCAGTACACGACGTACCCGCTTCCGGGGCCTGGGAAGTCGGGAGATTTTTTGCCGTCGGGAGCATCGGGCAAGTTGCTCAGTCCGATCACGACCGGGATCGATCCGGTGTCGAAGGCCACGGCATGGACGTTGGGGGATTGGCCCGCGTCGTCCCAGACCACCCGTCCTCCGCCGCCGAGGATCCTGCGTGGGACTCGGACGCTATCGCGGAACACGACATTGCGGACATCATCTAGAACGTGGACGCCCCAGTTGCCCATCTCGCCCGAACCGGTATTCCAGTCCCAGTGCCAGTCGTAGTGCCAAGCGTTCCGGAAGACAGGACGGTCGGCCGCTGGCCCGAGCCACAGGTCATAATCGACGTTGGGGTCTTTGGGGAGCGGGTCTTTGCGTTTTCCGATCGGGCCGCGTACACCGAAGCGGTTGACTTGGACTCGCTGGATCTGACCTAAGGCTTGCTGTTCATGGAGGAATGCTTTGAGTTCTTTTTGCATCGGGTCGGAGCGTTGCTGGGTTCCGACTTGGCAGATCCTCTGATACTTCCGAGCAGCGGCGATGGTCTGCTCACCTTCCCACTGCGTATGGGAGAGCGGTTTCTCGACGTAAACGTCCTTGCCGGCTTGCATGGCCCAAATCGCCGCAAGGCAATGCCAATGGTTGCAGGTCGCGACGACGACGGCATCGATGTCGGGGTCTTCGATGAGTTTGCGAAGATCGGTCGATGTTTTGGCATCGGGAAATCGGGTTTTGGCTTTGGCAACGCGGGTCGAGTCCGGATCGGACAATCCGACAATTTTGACGCCGGGAACTTTGGAGAAGCTCCCCATGAGTTCGTTGGCTCGCCCGCCGCAACTGAGAAATGCGATTCGGATCTCGTCGTTGGCAGATGCAAGGGCTCTGAGGCCGCAGGCGAGTCCTGCGGTACCAAGGGCCGTCTGGGAGAGGAATTGACGTCGAGCCAGTTTGGAGGATTTCATGGAGAGGAGTGCAATCGTAGGCAAAAGGGTTCAGTAGGGATGGCCAGAGACCCGCCGATGGGCCAGGGATCCGCCGATGGCAGGATTAAGTGATGGTTCCTGCCGAGGCCAGGAAGGTTTTCCAGGAACTGTAACGGGGATCCTTCAACGTCACGGTGATCCCCGGGTTGGCCGAGGGTCGGACCGGATCGCTCAGGAGTTTCATGCCGGCTTGGGTGGGCGTACGCCCACCCTTTTTGCTGTTGCAACCCACACACGAGCAAACGACATTTTCCCAAGTCGTCTTGCCACCTTGGGAGCGAGGCATGACGTGGTCGAGGCTCAATTGGCTCAAAGGTCGGGACTGACCGCAGTACTGGCAGCGATGGGAGTCGCGGGCAAAGAGCGTTTTTCGGTTGAAACGGACGGTCGATTTCGGGACGCGATCGTAGAGAACTAGTCTGACGATTCGGGGTACTTGCAGCTCTCGCGTCGGGGTTTTGATGTAATCTTCGCCCAGTTGTTTTTCCATCGAGTGCAGGTCGGAAAGCTCGCACCAATTTTCGAAGTCGTAGTTGATGTACTGATCGTCCTCGATCGTGATCACCTCGGCACAACCACGGTACAGGAGCGTCATGGCACGACGTACATCGACGACACGGATGGCCATATAAAATCGATTCAGAACCAACACACTGCAATCTAGGGAAGAGCTGCTGCTCATCGGTTCAACTCCCGAAACATCGACCTGGGCTAGGGTGAAAACCGCCATGTGGCATCGGATTTTAACCAATTTAAGGGTCCGGGTCCAACAGGCTCACTGCAGAACCCCTCGGTTTGGATTATTGTAATCGGTTTTTTGGCTTGCCTGGAGCTTCGAAGGATGGCAAAGAAACTCGTGTTTGTCGTAGGCGCCGGCGGTCATGCCAAGATGGCGATCGAGACGCTCGCATCAATGGCTGAGTACCAAATCATCAGTTGCATGGACAAGCACCCTTCGAGCGATGGGATTCTCGGCTATCCGGTCTTCCCGGAAAATTCACAAACTTTGGCCCAGTTGCTCGAGGCCAAGGCGCTCGCATTGGTCGCCCTAGGGGACAATAGACTTCGAGAGCAAGTGACCGAGAGGCTTCAGACTCTGGGTTTTCAATTCGCCACGGCCATCGCACACTCGGCTTATGTCTCGCCCTCCGCACAAATCGGTCAGGGATCCGTGGTCATGCCCAGAGCCGTCGTCGGGGCGATGGCAAGGATCGGCCAAGGAGTCATTCTTAACACTTCCTGTTCGGTCGACCACGACTCGATCCTGGGAGATTTTGTCCACATCGCACCGGGTTGCCATTTGGCCGGCGGCGTAAGGGTCGACCAAGGAGCGATGCTCGGGATCGGAACCTGCGTGATCCCCAATCGCCATATCGGTGCTTGGTCGATCCTAGGCGCCAACTCGACAGTCGTCCGGGATATCCCCGCCCATGGCACTTATGTCGGGACTCCAGCGTGCGAGTTGCGCAAGAATTGATAAGGATTGATTCGGTAGCCCTTTGGCCGTTTGACAAGGTAGTTCAGTCCGACCATGACGATATCTCGATCGGTATTTATCAAACGCTATCGGATGCAAATCGAGCTTGCATCCTGCATGGACTGGATCGCCCAAGAGTTATCGACCGATCCTACGATCGATTGGTTGGCTTGGCAGCCAAAGCACGTCGGCATGCATGCACTGGTCAAATGGGAGAGTTTTCGCCAAGAGATGGACGGCAATGTCTTTCCCTGCCTTGCGAATCGAGAAGGGTGCAAAACCCTGATGCGTGAACTCTCCTCGAAGAACAATTTCGTCCCCGAAGCGACTTGGCTCGCCTGCCTGATCGACACCCACAGCGCAAATAGCCTAGGGAACGATCCGCTCGCGAGGGTCGGAGTCGGAACCATCCAGGGCTTGAGGGTAGGACCAGTCCATGGAGCGATCCAAAACATCGGGGTCGTCGAAGCTTGCCGGGGCCGGGGGATCGGCAAGGAACTCATCCGAAGAGCCCTGCGGGGATTCTATCTCACGGGCTGCCGTGTGGTGAGCTTAGAAGTCACCACGCATAACTTTCGCGCGATCGAACTTTATCGCTCGGTTGGATTTCGCAAGATCGAGACAGTCTACAAATACAGTCTCTTTGGCGGTTGAGTCATCCGAGTTTGAACAGCCGGCGGATCGCCGTCACAAGCGACTCGCGGTGATCCTCGTGGGGGGCTTCTCGAAGCGATTGCAGGGGGCCGTGCAGGAGTTTGTTGATCACCCGATCGACGGCTTGAAGGATTTCTTGGTGGGCCTCGGCATTGAGCTCCTGCATCGATTGCTTGGAGAACAAACGAAGCAACTCCGAGTCGCGAATCAAGTCGGCTTGGTCTCTCAGAGCGCGGATGGTATCGCCCGACTGCCTAAGGTTCCAATCGGCCAGGATTTTTTGGACCTCTTCGTCGATGATCTTGCGAGCTTTGGGAAGCTGCTGCTTTCGGAACGCTTCGTTGCGTTGGCAGACCGATTGCAGGTCGTCGACCGAATAGAGATAGACGCTCGGTAGCCTAGCGATGGCCGGTTCGAAGTCTCTCGGGACAGCAAGGTCGAGGATCAGGAGATTCGGGCGACTCCGTTTGGCCAAAATCGGTTTTAGACGACTTTCGGTGACGATGGGTTCCGCAGCGCCGGTGGTGCTGACGACAAGGTCGGCCCAGACCAAGAGTCGATCGAGGGCATCCCAGGGCTCGGCGCGGAGTTCGAACTCTGCTTCGGCACTCATCTGATCTGCCACACTCTGGGCTTTGTCCAGCGAACGATTGACGATCACGATGTTCCGAGCACCCGCATCGAGGAGGTACTGAAGGGTCTCAACCCCCATCTGACCACTCCCGATGACCACGATGTTCTTGTCATCGAAGCGTTCGTAGAACTCCGAAGCCACTTCGCTGACTGCGACGCTCGGGACGCTGATCCGTCGGCGATGTATCTCCGTCTCGGTCGTGACTCGCTTGGACACTTGGTTGGCATGCTGAAAAAGCGAGTGCATCACGGCGCCTGCGGCACCCTCGAGCTTGGAGCGGTCGTACGCCGAACGGACTTGCGCTGGTATCTGCGATTCGCCGACGACCAGAGAGTCGATGCTGCTTACGACCATAAAGAGGTGCTCGACGGCTTGTCCATCGTGACGGACTTTAAAGTGCTCTTGAATCGTCCGCAGGCCGACGCGATGGAACTCCGAGAGGAATCGCTCGATGGCCTCTTGCGTTGCGACCTTGTCCTCGTGACTTGAACCCCAATAGAGTTCCACTCGATTGCAGGTATTGAGCAAGACCGCCTCGGTGTCGGGAAACTGCTCCTTCAAACTCCAGAGGGCTTGGGTGATCTGCTCAGAACTAAAAGCCACTTGCTCGCGGATTTCCAGCGGCGTGTCATGGTGGCTGCAACCGATCATTCGCAGCTTCATGCATCCCCCCAAGTGCTCACGCCGTGAGGAGCCGTAACGACGGCAGCCAGGGTAGCTACGACGATGGCAAACGAGAGAATGTTCAGTGCGGCTGTCCACTCGCCCTTGCCACGGTTGGAAGAGATTTTCTGCGCCAGCGCTGCGATACAAAGCCAGACGAACAAAGCCGTCGTCAGTAGGATTCCCCGATCGGTCCAAGCGACAAAGCCATCGCGGGTGAAATTCATAATGGCTCCAGAGACGACCCCAAAACCGATCGCCGCGGCGCTGCCGAGCGTGCAGCTTTGCCCCAACTGCTGGAGATACTCAAGCGACGGCAATCGGAATGACCATCGCCTATTCAATCGACTCTTGAGCTTCCGTGCATGGACGAAGTACATCACCCCAGAGGCGAACCCCAAGGCCACGAGGATCGTTCCGATGAGCATCGCCATCGAATGGACCATCCGCCAAAAGGAAACCGTCGAGGTGGACTTGCCGATCGGACTATCCGAGGGAAAAACAACAGCAAGAGCCACAAGCAAGAGGATCAGCGGGAGCAAGAACAGACCGATCTGCTTGTCGCTGCGACGGTAAAGCATCACGCAATAGGCAAGTGCCAGAACCCAAGCCGCAGCGATCGACCAATCCCCCCAGGTTTTTAAATACCTGAATCCTTGCTCGTACCAGATGCCTTGGATCACCAAATCCGCCAGGTACAGCGTGTGGGTTAAGAAGGCCAGCAGGAACATCCCAAGGGAGACTCGCGTAAGCCACTGTCGGAGGGACTCTCCGGAGATCACAAAACGGACCGACTCGATGACAAGCACCAGAAGGTACGCGATCAAAAAGCAGGTAGCGTTTGGCATCTTTGGACACTCCCGAGCAGTCAGCCCGGCGCAGAGTACTCAACGAAGAACATCGACTGCAAAGAAAAACCCTGTGCGGGTATCGCACAGGGATAGTCTATACCCTTTGGGCCAAAACGCTAACGATCGCTCGGACTCCGATCAGTCCCAATCTTCCTCGTCGTCCTCTTCTTCCTCATCGTCATCGTCATCATCCCAATCGTCGTCTTCCTCATCGAACTCGTCGAGCTCTTCTTCATCCTCGTCGTCATCATCCTCGTCGTCGTCGTCATCGTCGTCGTCATCGTCGACTTCCTCCCACTCTCCATCCTCTTCTTCCTCTTCGAATTCTTCGTCTTCGTCTTCTTCGTCGTCGTCTTCGTCTTGCTCGTCCTCGAACTCGTCTTCCTCGTCCTCAAACTCGTCTTCGTCCTCGTCCTCATCCTCGTCCTCATCGGCCATGACGATCGAGTGAGAGACATCCCCGAACGTATGGATCGCATCCAATGAGTCGTTCAGCCATTCGATGTCACGCGTCGCAGTTGCGGAAATCATCTCTTTGCGGGGGAATATTTTCTTCACAGTGGGCACCCTTAGCTTCTTTCGAGGTTCTTTCGTGGGTTTGGTGACGACCAAGTTTGGCACGCCCAATCGGGTTAGCGATGGAGCAAAACCGTTCCGATGGGGCAATCTAGCCACCTACCCATCGGACTTCAATATGCGGAATGAAAAAATTCAACCGGAAAATACCAACCGGCTGATTTAACTCTCAGACGCTTGGTCGGTCAATGTGTTGCGAATCCTGGAAGCAATTTCGGACTCTGCTTGAAGAATCTTTTGGAAGCGTGGGAGATTTTCGATCGATTGGAGCCCAAAGACCTTCAAAAATGTCTTCGTCGTCTCGTACAAAAAGGGTCTTCCAAGGTCCTCATCCCTGCCGCAAACCCGAACTAAATCCCGTTGGATCAATTGTCGCAGGACCTCGTCGCAACCGACCCCTCGAATCGCCTCGAGTTCGGCCCGGACGACCGGCTGGCGGTAAGCGATGATCGCCAGCGTTTCGAGCATTCCCGAGCTGAGAATCTGCTCGGCAGGGACCGACCCTGTCCTGCGCAACCATAGCGCAAACTGTTTGCGAGTAAGGATTTGCAGTCCGCCTGCGACCTCCTCGATCCGATAAGCCCGAGCGGCCCGATCGTAACGCCCATTGAGTTCGATGACGGCCGTTCGGACGGCTGTGGGGTCTGCAAACCCAAGCAAACCCGCTAGATGCCGCGCAGAAATCGGTTCGTTAACCACCATCAAAACTGCTTCTAACAGCCGAAGCTCCTCGGAAGGCTCCATCCGATCGGCCATAGCATCGCTCGGACCACCGGATCGTGGGCTCGAATCCTCTTTCTTGCGTTTCCACCAAGCCACGGGAGACTCCCTGCAAATAAACGTTTTGTCGGCTAGCAACGCTTCGGGTGCTATAATCCAAGTCGATCCAAACGCCGATACCTTAGCGAATCGGATCCCCCATTACCAATTCAGCTTCCAAAAAATCCATGAGCTCTGCGAACGCACCGACGCCCCCGAAGCCATCGCAAGGAACGACTCCCCAAGGAAAAAAAAAGGGACGACTCGCTCTGGTTCTAGGGATCTTGGCAGGACTCTTGGTTTCACTCCTTTTTCTTTTGCCGCTGTGCAGAACCACAGGCATGGAGTTTTCACCAACTCGGTTCCAGACACGCCAGTTCTACCTCTACAGGATCCCGGGTACCGATCTGCAATTCCTGCCCACCTTTCAATCGAGCATGCCCAACGATACTCCATCGACGATTCTCAAGGACCTCAGGACCTACGACTCGAATGACACCTGGCACATGCTCAAGGCCGACTCCCGAGGGGGCGATTCCTTCCCCGCCAACCTCCTGGTCACCTCGCTCATGCGTCTTAACGTCGAAAACCAACCCTACTGGGGAGCTTGGTCGAGCAAGCACCCCGGCTACGCTGCAACCCTCTGGCCGATAATCCAGGCGATGGCCATGAGCAACCTCTACCATGAAATTCCCGAGGTGCTTCGGTTCGCCGAAGGCTACACAGGTCCCGAGAATGACTTTGACCATGAACTGCTCAAGACCATTCATGAAAAGATCCAGCAGCGCAAGGATCGCTACGGCTTGGCAGGCTCCGACATTCCGACCGGCAAGCAAGCAGAGTCCGAGGGGATCGTCGATTGGGACCAAGCAGCACAATGGCTCAAGGACCACCCCATCCCGAACATAGGCTCGTGAACCGCAATCTCTAAGCCTTCGGCTAGGCCTATCGCGAGCCTTGCAGGAGAAACGCCAAGAGATCCCTCACCTCCCGGTCGCTCATCGTATCGAGCAAACCCGATGGCATGAGCGAAGACCGAAGTTCCTTTCGGTCCTGAATCTCTGACTTTTGAAACGTCACTTCTTGTCCAAAACCGTTGCGGTAGACTTCGTTGCTCGATGAGCGAAGCAAAATCCCAGTGAAGTCCGAACCGTCGGTTAGCTCCAGATGCGTGGTGTAAAACTGAGGCGCAACCTCGCGATTGGGTTCCAGGATCGACTGTAGGATCTCCCGAGGCGTTCCCTGCTTGGCAATCAAACTCAAATCGGGGCCGACGACATTCCCCCGACCTTCGTGTCGATGGCACTGAGAACAAGCAGCCCCGGCGACATGGAAGAAGATTCGCCGGCCAGCTTGTGGATCCGGAGCCCCGCCGAGCCCCCCGAGGGCCTCGAGCCATTGGTCCAAGCTCCTCGGCGGGCGGCTCGTCGAACCGCCAGATCGAACCTCGGGATCAAGTCCACTTTGACGCAAGACCCGCTGCGCCTCCCTGGCCAACGAGCCTTCAGGGCCCTTGGCCAAAGATTCCACCAAGGCTCTTGCCGTCGGTTTGCTCGTTCCGATCAATCCGGCCAAGGCATCGAGCCGAAACGGTTCGTCCATCGATGCGTCCCGAGCGATTTTCTCCAGAAGCTCTTGCGATTCTTGATCCTTGCGCAAGGCCAGGGACCGGACGACCTCGCGTGTCAAATCCGGATCGTTACGATCGAGCAAATGTTTCAACTCAACGATCCCTAACCCCTTGTTCTCGACAGGTGCCAATCGCATCGCATAAGCAGCAATTCGCGCCGGAGTGTTCGGATGGGTAATCCGCTCGACGAGCATCTTCGCATCGGTGACCCCTTGGCTCGGATCGCCCTTGAGTGTGTTCGTCGTCGCAAGGGCCGCTTCGAACAAGCGGTACTCGAGCGCGGGGTCCTCGAGCATTTTCAGGACCTCAGGCAAGTACTCTTTCCATACCCCGTCGGCGATCCAACGCAGGGCCTCGAATCGGATCTCCGGGTCTGGATCCGACCAGAGCATTCGAACCCATCGAGGATTCTGGAAATCCTCCTTTCGCATCGCAACAAAAGCCTCGACGCGACGCTCAGAAGGCAATGCTTGCCACTGAGCTTGCGACCAATCGCGAGCGATTCTTGCAAGTTCCCGCTGAGCCGCGTCGGCCAAGTAAGGGTCGGAGCCTTGCACCCATCCAAACAACGCTTCGAGCGATCGCTCCGCATCGCTAAGCCCCAAACCCGAACGCAAACGCTCGGCGAGTTGGGCTTCGGGCGTCCATTCTTGGGACTCCTTGACAAGCCAATCGGCGCGATCGGGATCGATCGTGAGTTTCCAAAGCCGCCCCATGCCATGGAGTTCGTAGGAAGGGGATACCCAATCGGCAAAGTAATACTCGCGGTCGTTCTTGCGCACCATGCCGGTCGGCCGAAACATGTCACTGCCGCGAAGTAACTCGATGCGCTGGGCCTGAAGGGTGGCTCCCTGCCATCGCAACGGATAGTAATCGATGCAATGGTTGCTCCAGGATGGGATCATCACCCCACCTCCGAGGCCGACGACTGCGCAAGGTCCTTCGCCACTCGGGTGGATCATCCCAAGGGTGCCTCGCAGTTGGCCCTCCCAACAAACAAAGGGATGCACCGGAGCACTTCCATAGACATACTGAAAGCCGTAATCGCCCCCTTCGACCACATGGAGCAGTCGGCAAGGAGGCCGGCTACCCGGGTCATTCTCGGCCGCAAACAAAACCCCATCGCTACGCATCCACAACCCAAAGGGATTCCAAAACCCCTTGGCGATCCGGCGGATATCTCCCCCCGCTTTGGTGCAGTGAAATACCCCCCCCTCGCCCCGACCCACAAGCGACTTGCCATCGCTGCCACGGAGCGTCCAGTCTTTGCCAAAGTTCTCGCCAAGCGAAAAAATCAACCCACCATCGGTATGCCAAGTCATCCCGCTCAAACCGTTGTGCGGATAGTCGGCCAGTGTATCGAGCCCTGCGATCGTTTCCTCAGTATCCCCCACCCCATCGTTGTCGGAATCCTTCACCCTCAAAATCCGATCGCGCTGGGCGACATAAAGCCAACCGTCGGCCCCCCAGAGCAACTGCATCGTCGTTTTGGTCTTGTTGTAAAACACCCTTCGGTTTTTTCCTTCGGAGTCAAAAACCAAGATCTCGTCAAACTCCGGCCCCTGATAGCTCGAAGGTCGAAAATGGGTATGGCAGGAAACCACCCAAACGTTCCCCTGAGAGTCCAAGTCGATCCCGGTAGGAGTGACCAATTCCGGATGCTCGGCCAGCCGTTCGACAGCTACCCCAGGTACCGATGCCTGTACCCTCGGGGCAGTCTTGTCCGAAGACTCCTGAGCCGACGTCGCTTCCAAGGCCAAAGCCAAAAGCAACCAAGAAATCCAACTTACAGAGCCCAACGAAATCGGGAGACTAGACATAAGGAAACCTGCTCAAAGCAAAGGCCTGCTAGCACGAAGGTTTGCGAGAATCGCAGACCGAAAAGAAAACTACCCCGCTAGGACTCGAACCTAGAATAAAGGAACCAAAATCCCTTGTGTTGCCAATTACACCACGGGGCAATGCGAAAAGAGTGCGAGAAGTGTAGCCAGAATCGCCTCGCGTGGCAACTGGAAACCCAACCAAATCAGCGAACTCGCGCAACCTCAGGGGTCATCGCCACCATCAACTGCTGACGCTTGCGAATCACATAGTACTTCGAAGGGGTCGATTGCTTGAAATTCGGGCTCGCAAGAATCCACTGCAGATTGTCCATGCTGACCGTTTGCCATTCCATGATCCCCACAATGATGTCTCCGACCATCAAACGGTTGCGAGCCGCAGGACTCCCAGGTCGCACCTCGGTGATCCTAAGCCCCCCTCGATAATCTTCGTTAATACTAGAGACCTCCGACAGGGGGGCGGGTGCCAAACGGATCCCGATCTGCTCCCAAGCCAACTTGGCGACGCTAGCTTCGGAATTGCTAGGAACCGAGCCCTGAAGCTGCAGGGTTTGGGTTTTGGTGGTCCCGCCCCGAGCGATCGACAGCTCTGCGGAATCCCCAGGCCGACTCTCAAGGAGTGCCAGCTCCACATCGAGGCGAGTCTGGACCGGCATTCCATTGACTTTTTCGACGATATCGCAGGCATGGAGGGCTTGGGAGTTGGAGTCCTCTCCCCGGTCGCTCCGAAGGATCAGTTTGCCCTGGCCGTTCTCGAACGACCTAGTCAGTTCCATTCCCAATTCGATCGGTTCGCGGCGAATCGAGGCGACTAGGTTGGCCATGACCTCAAGGGCCGAGTCGATCGGAATCGCAAATCCGATCCCCTGGGCCCCGACGCGGACCGCTACGTTGATGCCGATGACATCGCCGTCGAGGTTCAGCAAAGGGCCGCCTGAATTCCCCGGGTTGATATCCGCATTGGTTTGGATCAGGTCTTTGTACTCTTGGGTGCCGTTGACCGGAATGTCTCGGTGCAAGGCGCTTACGATCCCCTGAGTAACGGTATTCTGATAACCGAAGGGATTGCCGATGGCCACGACGGTCTCGCCGCGCATCAGATCCGAAGAGGTGCCGAACTGGATGGTGGGAAGCTCCTTGACCGCAGGAATTTTGATCAAGGCCAAGTCGGTCGATGGGTCATAGTTCAGCAACTTTGCAATTGCCGTTGAACCATCCGACAGGGTCACTTCGATGCGTCCTACATCTTCGACCACGTGAAGATTGGTGATGATGTAGCCACGGCGATCGATGATCACCCCAGTCCCCATCCCATTGACTTCCTGCTTGGATCCCGCTCCGCTTGCCGACGCTGTTGCGATCACCTTGTTACCCTGGATACTTACGACCGCTGCTTCTGCGCGTTGGATGGCACGCACGATCGGACTTACCCTGGCACTAGGATCGGTGGCTTGCGCCGACACAGTACCGAGCGACAGGCTCAAACCCATTGCCAAGCTCGAGAGCTTAAGCAACGACTGGCTTGTTTTTACAAGACGAAAACTCATTCTGGGCCCGGGATTCTGCTCGGGGAATCAGTGCAACTTCGACGTCTAGCTTTGCAGGAATTGCGGGTCCCACCGCCAGTTTCGACGACGCCGTTAGCATCGGATTTTCCGCTTGTCGGGCATGACGTAGATCCAATTCGAGTTAACAATCACCCCACATGGATGATTTCCCCTAGGCCTCCAAGCTTACCTAGACTCACAGACCAGCCGATCCTGATCAGCACATCAAGACCCGCCTTCCCAGTCGTCGAATCTTCCCGTACTCGAAGGGATCGATTGCAGCAATCCGGCCCATAGGTCTGCAATTTCCCCCAAAGCACCTCGATCAACGATCGACATCGCCGCAGTTCAAACAGCCATCGAGTACCGTTACCGCTTCGCTGAGGACGAGTACGGAGCACGATGAAATCCGATGCGAGGCACAAACTCTCGGGTGATTCATCATAGGACCGGATTTGTAAGAGAACCGGCTTTTTAAAGGACTGGCCCTAACATTGCGATCGCGTTGTTGAAAAAGCGACGCGATGGAGGCCAAGCGGCGACCTGTTCTCGCGTGATTTCGTGCGATTGCCATTGGTAAGACAACTGCCGCTCGCGAATTTTTTTGGTTAAAGCTTCATCGTGGAACAGAATATTGTTCTCGTAGTTGAGTTCGAAGCTTCTGCGATCCATATTCGCAGAGCCGATGAGTCCCATCTGTTCGTCGATGGTAAGGGACTTGGTGTGGAGCAAACCTCCCTCGTATTCAAAGATACGGACTCCCGCATCGAGCAGTGCGGCGTAGTAACTATGGCTTGCGGCCGCCACAAACCACGAGTCGTTCTTGGCCGGCACGATCAGGGTCGTTTCGACTCCTCGGCGACCGCTGGCGCACAGGGCCGCTTGCATGGGCTCATCGGGAACATAGTAAGGGGTCGTGATCATCAGTTCGTGTCTAGCGGTGTACATGAGCGATTCGAACATCTCAGGCATCGCCGAATAGCGGATCGTCGGCCCGGTTCCAACCACTTGAGCGATCAGGCCCGCGCGATGCTCGGTCCAAGGTTCGAGGATCAGTTCCCTGAGATCTTCGTGCACGTGGGACATCCAGTCGGATGCGAAGAGAATTTGGTTTTGCCTTGCGATCGGGCCTTCAAATCGGACCATCGCGTCGACCCAAGGAGCAAATTTTGGCTTGGGACGGAAATCCGGATCCGCGCAGTTCTGACTTCCGCAGTAAGTGATCCGATTGTCGATGATCAAGATCTTGCGGTGATTTCGCAGATCCACACGCGTCCAGAGGGGAGCCAAGGGTGTACGACCTATCGGAAGAGCGACTGCGGTTTTCACCCCGGAATTCTCCATGGTGCGCCAAAGCTCCGAGCGAATGAGGTCGCGCGAACCGAGCCCATCGGCCATCACCCGGCAGACGACCCCGCGTTTGGCCGCTCGGCAAAGGGCTTCGGCCATCTTCGTACCGCTGTTGTCCGTAAGCCAAATGTAGTAATTCAAATGCACATGTTTTTTGGCCGCATCGATGTCCCGGACCATCGTGTCGATCGCGACGTAGGAGTCAGCCAACAAATCGGCGCTGTTTCCACCGATGGGCTCAAACCCATTGATGGAGAAGCCGACTCGAAACACATGGTCAAAGCGGGTGTTGCCTAGGGGCTGAATCTCCCGAACGGACATTCCTGGAATCTCCTTCGGATGCGGAAGCCCCTCGAGGACTTTTGCCACACGTTCGATGCGAGATCGACCGATGCTCACTGAGCCTAGAAGTATGTACGCGACAATACCAACAACGGGTGTCGTCACGAGCACGACGATCCAAGCGACCCGAGAGGATGGGTCCCGGTGGGGTCGCAGAATAGCTTGGACAATCAGCGATATCTGGAGCGTAAGGTGCAGAACCACTCCGGCGATCACCATCCATTGCGGTTCCATAGCGATGCTTTTATGAACGAACGATCGGGGCCAAATCCAACACTGGGGGCATCGGGCACCCTAACGCGTCGGAGACGACCCGAAGCAATTCGACTTCGTTGATCGTCGATCGTTGGTCGTGAACGATGCAAGTGCAGAAAGAGTCTAAGACGCGTCGCTTGAATTTGACATCGATTCTGGCGAGCAGATCAAGGGAAACATCGAATTTTTTCAATGTGCATTCGTCTCGATCCACGAGATTAGCAGACTTGCCCTTCCCAAACAACTTCGGTCCGACGACTTGCCAACCCGCTTGAAACGATGCCTCCGCATGGGTATTGCCACCGACGTTGGCCAACGTCGATAGGACTTGGGTAAAGGCATTTTCCAGTTGGTCATTGGGCATGACCGGGGCCGAGGATTCGTCGGTTCGCAGAACGATCCGTCGAGTGATGAACCGCTGCAAAGCGTATTCGAAGATGGTCCAGCGGCGATCTGCGTCGATCAATCGTCGGACCATGGTTCGGAACCCACCGGTCTGGGAATTCGAAAGTTGGTCCAAGGCGGGCAGGGCCATGCAGGCTAGCGGCAAGCGTTGCTCGGCGAGCAGAGCATCGATTTTAGGCAGCAGTTTGCTCGTATGGGCCGCGATTCCTTTGGGTGCCGATCCGCTCAAGAGTTCAATCTGTGCGGTTCGTACATCATCGGACTGCGGTGCGCACAAGAGCGCAAAGATAATCGCCATCGCACCAAAAGGCTCGTGGACCTCGTCGATGAGTTCCTGGTCGATTTCCTGCATCAGCCGATTGGCTTGCTCGATATGCTCATCCTCGGGGTTTCCGATGTGATCGACCGCGTCCTGCGGGTTGGCTTCGAAATGCACGACACCCGCCTCAGCGGCCACGTGAGCCGATGCGCCGATAGCTTTGCGTTGGAACCCGAGGGTTCGCGGATCGACGATATCTCTTTCGGAATGCTGCAGGACATGCGTTGCCTCGAATTTTCCATTGAAAGTCGGTTCGATCCGGCGAATCCGAATCTCCAGGGGTGGGTGGGTCGCAAAGGATTGTGAGGCAAGTCCCTTGCTGAAGAACAAGTGCGACGCTTCTTTGGCATAGGTCGCTTGGACGATCGATTTCTTTTGCCAACCGCCGATGCGTTTCAATGCGCCGGTGATCCCGAGCGGATTGCGGGTGAATTGGACCGCAGAGGCATCGGCGAGAAACTCGCGCTGGCGAGAGACCGCCGCTTGGATCAACCCCGCAAAGAAAACCCCGGCATAGCCGATCCCCAAAAGGAGCGTCCCAAAAATAAAAATCGCAGCCACGATGCCGATGCCGCCTTTGTTATCGTCGCTGTTTCTGCCTGAGGATCGCATGGGCATGTGTGCAGCGATGCGAAACAGACTGTATCCGAGCATCGCGATCAAGAGGATCCCGTGCAAAAGACCCAGGATCCTGATATTGAGTCTCATGTCCCCATTGAGGATATGGCTAAACTCATGGGCGATGACCCCTTGAAGCTCATCGCGAGTGAGGGTCTCAATACACCCTCGAGTGACACCCACGACCGCGTTTTGGGGGGTCGTCCCGGCCGCAAAGGCATTGATCCCTTGTTCGTTCTCCAAGAGGTATACCGGAGGAACGGGCGTGCCAGAGGCCAATGCCATCTCTTCGACCACATTGAGCAAAATACGCTCGCTCAGATTCCGAGTGTTGGGCTGAACTTTGACTCCACCGAGTTGAATCGCAACGGCGGACCCGTCCCCCGAGAGAAGCCAGGTTTGATAAACACTTCCCGAAGCGATCACCAGTCCGACCGAGAGGAACACTCCGATGAGAATAAAGGGATTGGAAATATCGATCGGTTCAGAATTACCTGTTCTGACCGTTGCAAGCAGCGCGATGACCACGAAGTAGACCAACGCCATGATGATCAAGACGGTCAGACCGAAGTAGAATACCAGTCTACCTGTGTTTTTACGCGCTTGATCCTGATGTGCGAAAAAGTCCACTGTCTTTCCTCAATCTTCCCTCAATTCAAAGCAGCCTAAACCGATCGACGCTATGCCATGGTTTTCGCACGGGGTTCAAACCCAGCTTGAAATGCGTTAGAACGAAACCTTGACTGGCTCGCGCTCTTGCGGATCAGTCAGTTCCCAAAGCGCCGCTCGCTGGAAGTTACCGTATCCTGCAACCATGTTGCCTGGGAAAGTTTCGATCCCCGTGTTGTAGGAGGTGACCGCGTCATTGAATCCCTGGCGAGCAAACGAAATCTTGTTCTCCGTACTGGTTAGCTCCTCCTGCAAGGCAAGCATGTTTTGATTGGCTTTGAGATCAGGGTAAGCCTCAGCGAGTCCAATAAACTTGTTCAGCGAGCCTGCCAATGCCACTTCTGCGGTCGAAAGGTTTTCAATCGCTGATGGATCGCCTGGGTTGGCTGCCGCCTTCTGACCTGCCGCCATGGCCGTGTTCCTAGCTCGGATCACCGCCTCGAGTGTCTCTCGCTCATGCTTCATGTAGCCTTTGGCAGTTTCGACTAGGTTGGGGATCAAATCATAGCGACGCTTCAATTGCACATCGATCTGCGAATAAGCGTTCTGAAAACGGTTCCTGCGCGTCACAAGATCGTTGTATAGGCCGATGAGATAAACCAACAGCGCGACGGCAAAAATCATGACCAACGCGATAAAACCAAACAAACCAAACAATATACCGCTCATATTGCACTTCTTTCTTTTCGTTTTCCGTTACCCACAAGGCGACTTGGCTAATTGTCACTTACGCTCATTCTATCCTCAGCACCCGCCGAAAATCAGGCCCTAGTCTCTCAGGGCCCAATTCACTCCCAATTCGGTCGGTAAAATTGCCAGAGTCCTCGATTTGGGCTACAAGGACCTCCTGGAGTCATTTCCAGAGCTTTTCGAGCAATCGATCCATCGCTGGATCGTGCTCCTTGAGCTGCTCGCGCGTGAACGGGAAAAAATCGTTCGTCGAAAAAAATGCTTCGGTCGACTCTGCAAAATACTCGGCCGGATTGCTCATTCCATAAGCCCGAGTCTGACGGGCCGAACCGTCGCCGAGCCTCTGCTCGATCCGCTCGTAACTCCCCGATTTCTTCGCCCGTTCGAAAGCCTCCTGAATCTCTGGATTCGAAAAGCCGGCCTCAAGACATTGGTCATGATAAGCATGAGCCAATTCGTGGAGTGCAAAGTTCGGCATCCGCCGATACTCCGCCTCGAAAATCCCTACATTCGAAAACTCCACTCCCTTGGCCATCGCCGGATCTCGGCGATGCTCCTTCAACCAACCGGCCCCGGGATGGTACTCCGCCCGGGGTTGCTCGTCGGGGTAAACCGGCGAAAACCATAACGGAACCCGCTGGAGCTTGGCGACACAATCACCCGGAACGACGCGGACGATCTGCTCGAGCTGCTTTTGAAGAATCTCCAAGGCCAACTTGAGCTTGGCCGCCTCGGCCTGGTTCTCGATCAACTCCCGACGGATATGGAGCTTCCATCCGAGCAACTCCTGCTGCTCATAGCGCCAGGGGGATTCCTGGGCCTCTGGGGGCGTCGTTTGTGAGGAACAAACTTCAGAGCCCTCCGAATTCCTTTCGCCATCGAAACCGACACTAGCAAGTAAAAATACCTGAAAAAACACGCAGCATTTCGTATGGAAGATCAAAATTTCTAGCCCCTGAAATAATCCGACCATTAAGAATATTCGGCATTCCTTGCCCAAAAATAAACGTCCTGTACGGTATTGGTTCAAGACGTATCGTCTGGGTAAGATATCCTTGCGACGCTCGGCCGAATAGGCGTCGCGAAACGGCCCCCGCAAAACGCGATAAAACACGATTAAAACGCAAGAAGTAAACTGCCATGTTTGGATTCCATAGACTGAGTATCCAGTCGAAAATGATCCTGCTGCTCCTGCTCGTGGCCCTTAGCGCCATGGCCGTCGTAGCTTGGGTCGGATATGTGACCGGAAAATCATCGCTCGAAAAAACGGTCCAAAACCAATTGAAAGGCATCCAAGTCGCCAAAACAACCGCACTGCGCACCAAACTCGAATCGCTCCGAGATCAAGTCGTCTCGATGTCTGATAGCCGGATCGCACTCGATGGGTTGAGAGCCTTCTCCAAAGCCTACGATGAGCTCGAACAAACACCCATCAAACCCAACGAATCCGAAAAGCTCGAACAGTTTTACTCGCAGTCGTTCCTTCCTGGCCTGACAAAAATCATCGAGGGCCAGCCCGTCGTCGAACAGTATCTCCCCAAAACTCCTGCGGAACGCTACCTGCAATACCACTACATCGCTTCGAACCCCAACCCCTACGACTCCAAAGCGCTGCTGAGCTCCGCACCGACGGACTCGAGCAACTATCGAACCGCCCACGAACAACTCCATCCTGGCTTTGCCCGGGCTGCGAAAATCTTCGGTTTCGAGGACATCTTGCTCGTCGACGCTCGAAACCTCAACATCGTCTACAGCTATGCAAAGACCACCGAGTTCGCCACCAACCTCGAGGATGGTCCCTACAGCAACACAAAACTCGCCCGCAAAGTCAAGGAGCTACAGTTTGCCCAAGACCGTGATGTGTACAAAATTGCGGACTTCGAAGCGTACCGACCAAGCCTCGGTCGACCGATGGCCTTTGCCTTGAGCCCGATCTTCGATGGACCGGCCATGGTGGGCATTTTAGTCCTGCAGTTCCCCGTAGATAGCTTCAACGCCCTGATGACCGGCGGCGGCAGATGGCGTGAGGAAGGTCTCGGCGATACCGGTGAGTGCTATCTCGTCGGTCCGGATCTGACCATGCGCAGCCGCAGTCGGTTCATGATGGAATCCCCTGATGAATTTCTCCAGGAACTAAAAAAAGCAGGTGTCGCTGAGTCCATCATCAACCAAGTTCAGCATCAAGGCAACGTGATGGGGGTCTTGCCCGTCGAAACCCAATCGGCTCGGGCGGCTCTGGCAGGACAAAGCGGTATCGTAGAGGCGACCGATTATCGAGGCAAAAGTGTCATCAGTGCCTACGGCCCGATCGAATTGAACTCTCTTCGCTGGGGGGTGATCGCGGAAATCGATACCGACGAAGCCTATGCTCCCATCAGAGATTTCGGAAGAAAAGTCCTCTCGGCCGCCTCGGGAATGGCCCTGCTCAGCAGCTTGCTCGCTCTGCTGTTCTCCAACTGGATGATCCGACCCCTCAAGCAGTTGATCCAAGGCGCACGACGCCTCGGCCAAGGGGATACCGACGTCCAAGTCCACGTGGCGACCAAAGACGAATTCGGGGAACTCGGCACCGTCTTCAACAGCATGTCGCGAAGCATCAAAACCCAAACCAACAAACTCGAACAGCAAATCCAAGCCAATGAAGAACTCCTCTCTAGCATCCTGCCGGCCTCTGCCATCGCTCAACGCCGAGATGGCGACGAACGCGCAAGCCAGCAATTCGCCGATGTCTCGGTCTTCTTCGCCGAATTGATCGGACTCGAAGACTTCAGCCGCGAAGCCGGAGAATCCAAGGCCCTGAGCGTCCTCGGGGATCTGATCGCCTCGCTGGACGAAGCCGCCGAGAAGTTCGGCATCGAGAAAGTCAAAACCATCGGAGGTGCCTACCTGGCCGTCTGCGGCCTTTCGGTCAACCGTCCAGACCACGCACGCCGTATGGCCCAGTTCGCCCAAGAGGCCGTGCGTATCGTGGATCACTCCCACCGAGAATTTAAAGCCCAACTCCAGGTCGCCATCGGCATCAACTCCGGTCCAGTCGTCGGAGGGGTCGTCGGACGACGCAAGTTCCTCTACGACCTTTGGGGCGATACAGTCACCATCGCCAAGAAACTTGCTTCAGGAAAAGATGGCTCCTCAATCCGAGTGACCCAATCGGTCCGTGATCGCATCGGCGATCAGTTTGAACTCGTAGGTCCCAGCAAAGTCGAACTCGATGGCCGCCCACCCATCGAAGCTTGGCAGGTGTCGATATGAACGGCTTGAGCGACTTTAGCCAACTCCCGATCTTCCAAGCCATCGCATTGGCGATCGGGTTTCCCATCGCACTATTGGTTCTCAACGAATGGATCAGCTTCCTCGAACGCCGTTCAAACCCGCTGGCCAAGACCCTCAGGACCTGTCGGAACCTTGTCCTTCCCTCACTGGCTCTCCTTCTGTTCGTCACCTGGATTCTGAACCTACCGGGCGACTCTAGCCTCGTACGCTGGATCGAAACCGTCTTCTGGGTCACCCTGCTCCTTGCGCTGCTGGGAATCATCAACGACATCGTCTTCGGAATGGGCAACCGAAAAGCTCTCGGCGAACGATTCCCCAAGCTCTTCCGTGACCTAGCCCAAGCTCTCTTGGTGGCCATCGGTGCGATGGTCATCTATAGCAAAGTTTGGGGAATGGAAATCCAGGGAGCACTGACAGCCCTAGGACTCGGGTCGATCGTCATCGGCTTGGCGCTCCAAGAGCCCCTAGGGAACATCGTTTCAGGATTGATGCTCCTGCTCGAAAGACCGTTGAACGTCGGGGATTGGGTAAACGTCGATGGGGTCACCGGCAAAGTAACCGAAATCAACTGGAGATCCGTTCACATCCAAACCCCCACTAGCGAAATTCGAGTCGTCCCGAACGTCTCTCTCTACAAAGGGGCCTTCAGCAACCTCTCGCGTCCGACCCCCGAGCGTACTGAAATCGTCGACATGGGCTTTAGCTACGACGATCCCCCCAATAAAGTCAAAGATCTTCTTCTGGACCTGCTCCGAAACACCCCAGGGGTCAAAACCGACCCTGAGCCCCTCGTCCGTACGTTCAATTACGCCGACTTTTCAATCATTTACAGGATGATTTTTACCGTCGAAGCCCAAGAAACCCTCGGAGCGACCCGAGACCGTGTCATGACTCGCCTATGGTACTTGGCTCGTCGCGAAGGTTTGACCATTCCATTCCCCATCCAAATGGAATACAGCCCCGGTGAGGATCCCAGCAAGCCACAAAAGTCCCCCTCCCAGTGGCTCAACGAACAACCCCGCTTCAAGATCGCTCTGCAACCAAACGATCTTGCTTACCTCGATCTGCGAGAGTTCACTCTAGGCGAACTTCTTCATACCCCCAAGAAACCCTTCCAAGGCTGCGCCCTGATCCTCCGTGGCGATGTTGCTCTGCTTGCCTCGACGAACGATGGCCAGGATCTGCACGTATCGACTCTGGGCTCCGGCGAATGCTTCGGCGAAAACCTCACCGCCGGATCGTCTTCCGACGCAATCACCCTTCGAGCCCAAAGCGACGTAACTCTGCTGTGGATGCCATCGGTGCAAATGGACCAACTCTTAAACCGCTCCTCAAGTCTCTCCTCGGAAGTCGGCGATGCGATCGAACTCAGACGACTGGCCGTCCAAGCCATCCTAAGGCAACGCAACACGATATCGCTCGGTCCGGAACATTAAAAACTGGCCTGCAATGAATTGCACCCTTCAAAAGCTCGCAACCCTCAGCCACGCAGCGAATCCGAGTATCGCCGTGCAACTTCCTCCCACGTCGGAAAGGCTTCAAACAAACCCCTCTGCAACGCGATGAGCTCCTGGCGATTGGCCACCGCCCAGCGAATCTTCTCGGCCAAGTCCAACGGATTCATCGGATCAAATAGCATCCGCTCTGGCAGGCATCCTGTCTCGTTTTCTCCATCGGCCAATTTCTCTCGCACCATAGAAATATCGCTCAGCAAGCTGGGCGTTCCTACCGAATAAGCCTCGGTAAACGTGAACGGAAAACCACCTTCGAAGAGCGTCGGGTTGACCGCTAAACTCGCCAAGCAATAGAACGATGCAAGCACCTGATTGGATACTCCTGGTGCAAACAGCACCCAAGCATCCAACTGATGCTCGGATACAAACAAGTCGATCTGCGAACCGGCCGCGCGCTCACAAGTCAGCACCAACCTGATGGGATCCTCACCTCGGTACCTGAGAATTTCAATCGCGCGCAGCAGCGACAAAATATTCTTCTGTCCACGGGCTTGAGAAGAGTAAAAGACATAGCTCGAGCGATCCCAAACGAACCGATTCCAATAGGGATTACTCAATAGAAAGCTACGCTGATAGCTCCGAAGATGCTCCAAGGCGATCTGCCTTTGCTCTGCCTGATCGGGCGTGGTTTTTCCTAACTTCAGATACTCGCTGAGTTCAACCCGTCCGTGTCCGATCACCTCGATTTGTTCACTGGCCAATCCCACTCCATGTACCAACTGGTGCGATTTAACCGTTTGGCTGTAGCAGATCAACTGCTGGGCTTCTTGGAGCGTGTGGAGGATGCGGGAGTAAATCGGTTCTGAACCTGCATCGGCAAATCGCAGCGGATATTCCTGGAGCACCAAATCAGGACAGACGATGGACTTTCGGTGTGTGATCCTATGAACCTCGGGCCAAAAGGGGGTAGGGATCAGCCAATTTCGGACCACGTGTTGCTCGTTGATTTGATCGACCAATCGCTGCATCTGTTTCGCATACCGCTTCGTCCGTCGACGTTGCTTGCGTATTTCACGTTTGGGGCTTATCTGCCCCCCATGGATACGACGCTTCTTGGTTATTCTCCGCCATAGACCATAGATTGCAAAAGCCCCAGCGAGCAACAGGAGCACCAACCAATAGCGGATCACAATCCATAAAATCATCGCCGCGATGGCCGCAAGCGTCAGCCCCGTCAAGAATCCCAAATACCAGGGCTTTGCAGCGAAGAGTCGCCGAAAATCTAGCCCTTCGGGCGACGACTCACCACGAATCCAAGCTCGGATCCGATGGACCGTCGGGCGGATCCTGCGCTCTGCGGCCTTGAGCCTCCATTGCAGTTTAATCCACCAAGGCTCCTCGGTCCGGAGCAATGCGTACCGCTCGGAAGAGACCCCATGGTCCTCCAATAGGGATTTCAAATCCCCCACGAGCCAGTAGGGACAGGCGATCGTCAGACGGCGATCAGGCAATCGAACCCAGCCCGAAACCAAAAAGGCCAGTAGCCTTCCCAAGCCTTCGTTCTTCAACGGGATATTCTTGTCGTAGCCCAAGAAAATCCCATCGTCCTTCATGGGATGTTCTTGAGGATTTCCCACAAGCATTCTCCTCTCGAGTTGTTGTCGCAAATGACGATCCAGTCCCGGGATATTCCGTACTCCCTAACCAAAACCTCCCGATCCTCTCGGCTTTGTACCAAGACAGCAGCGGCGTTTTGGAGCGATAGAGCCGTCGATCGATGCTGCGATACCGATAACGCTGCGGACGCATCGGCCGGAATGTACAGGAAGAGATACGGTTTCACCGGCGCGATCGGTGCCGAGCAGCGATCCCCGACAATGATCCATACGTCGCAGTCCATAAAATCACAGATGCCATCGTCTGGCGCAATCGACACACTCTCTGCTGGTCCCGCCGCATGTCCGCTGAGCCTCTGCACATAGCGCAATGGACCACCCGAAATCAATTTCCATACAAAAGAGACCTTCGATCCTGTATCCATCGCCGGAGTCCATCGCTCGAGCGATCCGACCCGAGACTTCTTAGCACCTCGACTCGACTCGGCAATCTGATCGGATAACCGTTTGCAATGCCCATCCAATGAGCGGTTCGACGCAAGCGGCAGAATCGCGATGCGTCCTGTGGAATCCGGCTCCGGAATCTCAACCTTCAAAACCTTTTCGATGAATTCAGATCGCCATAAAGCATCGGCGTAGTCTTTGGTAAACAAGCGATAGATCTCTTGCTGCGATTCCCGAATCGACTCGGCGAAACCCTTGTCCTTGCCCTCGATCAGACGGTCAACTTTCTCACGGGCTTCCTGCAGCGTATCGCATGCGCCTGGCAATTTCCTATCGGTCAGTTGACCGAGCATCCCTTGCTGCATGTAGACCACCGGCATCCCATAGCAGATCGCCTCAAGGGGATGATAGTGAATATGGCGAGGCAGTCGGCTGTGATAGAACATCACATTGCAGGTCCGGAAAAAACCGTCGTACGTTTCCGAATCGACCTTGCCCAAGACGGCCGCGTCGGAGTGAGGCTTGGACTGCGCTCCGCAAATGACATGCCCGAGATCCCCAAAGCTCCCTTTGAACTCCTGATAAATCTGCTTGCTCTCCTCGTAGGTCTCGATCTCAGGGCATACAAACAAAATTTTACGATCGCCACCGGTCCAGGTCCCCTCATGCTCGGTGATCCGATCGGCGAGCCCCAAGGGCAAGTCCACGCTTCGACGTTGAAACATCGGCGGCTCAATCCATTTGAGATTGCGGTAAGCTTGCGCGAACCAAAACCGGTCCGATACCCCTGCAATCCGACGCTCGAAGGCCGGCGTTGCGACCTCGCGGGCGAAACTGTAGTAGGTGTAGGTCGGATGGGTCGAACCGAACACCCGCAAAAGAATCCTTCCGCGAAAATTGGCGAGAACATTCTCAAACATCGGGAACATGTACGCGACAAAAACCGTGCCGAAATGCTCGTTGAGAATCCGCCGTATCTCGGGCGGATAAGGATCCGAATAAAAGTCAAACGCATTGAGTCTCTCAAGATCCACCTGGGGGATCGTAAGCGAACTGTCGAATTCGTCGCTGACCGATGCGCTGCGATTGTCCGGATTGCGGGGAAAGTGTTTCGGGCAGTAAACCTCTAGCCCTAGGCGTCGCATCAGCGGGACCTCAAACTCCCGCAGCGTCGTGTGGTTCAACAACCACACAATTCGCTGGTCCTTGCGCTGGCTTGCCTGGCTATCCATAAAGATCCGTCGGCGGCAAAGCGTCCCTTACCGCATTGGTGTAAACTGATAGGTGTCGATCTCAAGATGTTCAAAAAATGTAACCGTAAGATACGCTTCGAACAAGTACGGCTTCTCAAGGCAATGGGTCCCCTATGAATCGTCGTAACCTCCTGAAATCATCGGCCCTGCTAGCAGGCTTTCACGTCGTTTCGGGCGGCCACTTAAAGGCCAGCAGCAGCCCAAACGCCCGTCCGCGAATCGGGTCCATCGGCCTGCGATACCAAGGAACCGTCATCGCCAACCAAGCCAAGAACTTTGGCGATATCGTGGCCGTGTGCGATGTCGATCGGCACGTCCGCGAACAAGCCAAAGCGTCGTTCGGAAGCACCCCATTTGCCTGCGAAGACTACCGCGAACTCCTCGCCCGAAAGGATGTCGATGTCGTAACCATCGGCACCCCCGACCATTGGCACACTCAAATGCTCATCGACGCCTGCCGCGCCGGAAAGGATGTCTACTGCGAAAAACCACTTACCCTGACCGTTGACGAAGGAATCCAAATTTGTAAAGTCGTCGAGCAAACCCGACGCGTTGTCCAAGTCGGCTCATGGCAACGAAGCGACCAACGATTCCGCCTAGCGGTCGAAATGATCCGTGCCGGACGGATCGGCAAACTCCAACAGGTCGACGTGGTCTTAGGAAAGAATGTCACCGGTGGACCCTTCGACCAACGACCTGTCCCGAAGCATCTGAACTGGAACCTCTGGCAAGGCCAGACGCCGGATGTCCCGTACATCGAAGAGCGTAGCCACTACACCTTTCGATGGTGGTGGGAATACTCCGGCGGACAAATGACCGACTGGGGAGCTCATCACATCGATATCGCGCAATGGGCGATCGACTCGTTGCCAGTGGAGTTCCAAGGTGCCGCGAAAAACCCAATTACACTCGGCGGATTTAATGTGCCAGTCGACTTCGAAGCCCAGGTCACCTATGCAAACGGTGTCGTCATGAACATCCGCGACCATGGAGACAACGGAATTCTCTTTTCGGGAGACCAAGGAAGGATCTTCGTGAACCGAGGTAAAATCACTGGGTTGCCCGTCGAACAACTAGCCTCCAATCCCCTTCCCGTCCAGGACTGGAAGGCCTATGCGCACGATGAACCTCAGGTACCTTTGCGAAGTGGAAAACTCGACTCAATCATAAGCCATATGAGCAATTTCTTTGCGTGCATTGAGAACAAAAAGCCGACGATCAGCGATGTCGCCAGCCAGCACCGCAGTGTCTCGACTTGCCATCTTGCGAATATTTCAATAAGGCTCGGACGCCCTGTACGATGGGATCCAGTTTTGGAAAAATGCATATTGGAGAAAGGCATCCAAGACGAGCAAGCCAATCAGATGCTTTCCCGCCAACAACGCACAGGTTTCGAGATCCACCAATGACTCAATCTCCCATCGATCGACGCACTGCACTCGAACAACTCGGACTTGCTATCGCTGCGGCGAGCCTCGCAAGCAATGCTGCAGAAACTCTTCAAGCCAGCGAAACGTTGTCCCAACAGTCTGCTCCTCGGCATCTGTTGTCGAGCTCCTTATTCGGCTATTCCAACCTCAGCGATATCCTCCCCATCGCAAAGCAACTGGGGATCCAAGCGATCGATGTCTGGCCCAAGGTTCATGGGAACCAACGCGAGCAACTCACGGAGATGGGCGAAGCCAAATTCGCGGATCTCCTGGCCAGCCACGACTGCAAACTCGAGTGCCTGACGCAGTATCCGCTCGGTCCGTTCGGCCTCGGCGAGGAAATGCGGCTCGCCAAGCGACTCTCATGCGGCACGATCGTCACCGGCGCAGGCGGCCCGAAAGGACTTCTGGGCAATGAGCTCAAAGAAGCACTTCGGCAATGGGCCGAAAAAATGAAGCCTCACTTGGAAATCGCTCAACAGTGCGATGTGACCATCGCGATCGAGAACCATGCAAACAGCCTGCTCGACTCCCCCGATTCGATCCGTTGGTTTCAGGACTTTCGACCCTCGGAACGATTGACCATCGCCTTTGCCCCCTATCACCTCCCTCAGGACGAAGCGGTGCTCAGCGCATTGATCGGCGATGTCCTGCCCAGCATCGAAGTCTTCTACGCTTGGCAACATGGAAAAGGCTGCATGCAGGCTCAACCCAAAGAGGATGAGCAACTCCAATTGCCGGGCCGAGGCAAGTTGGACTTCGCCCCACTGCTGGCCCAACTTAAAAAAGGTGCCTACCGCAGATGGACCGAGGTTTTCATGCACCCGTTCCCACGCGGTATTCCGATCGCCGAACGACCAGACCAAGTCACCGAATTGCTGGCCGCATCGAAAGCTTACGTCGATCAAACATGGAACTCAGCTTCTACGAATTGACCACGCGATGCCTTAGCCAACTCCCCACGACAAACAAGAAACCGTTCCCGATCCATAGGGTGCTCGCGGGCCAAGCTCCATCTTTGGCGCGATCTAACGCCAAACCGAACAACGGGAAATACATCAGCATGATCGGGATGAAACACATCCCGAAGGTCCAAGCATAATCGGCTGAACGATTGAGAATCGCAAAGGGAACCCCGATCCAAATGAAAAAGAAACAACTGAATCCAAACGACCAGCGACGGTAGGGTTCCAGTTCCAGTCGGATCAGCCGCTTCTTGTTTTCCTCGATTTGAACCAGCATCCCCTGAAGATTCGCGTCGGATAGCTGATTGTATCGACCCATGCCCAGTCCCATCGAGACCTCGATGGCCATCGACTCCTGGATTCGCTCGTTGAGCTTCGACTGCCGATCGACTTCGGCAGGTATTTGCTCCATCGCAAACTGGGACGGACGCGCCGAGTCGGCGCCATTTTGCGAAGCCCGAGTCAAGCTCATGTTGAAGCGCTCCGAGCCTGGGATGTCAAAACGCGTCGCATTGGCCTGACTGGTCTCCCCCTTCGAATTGACCATCTCCAAGATCAATTCGTCACGATCCGGATCCTTGAAAATTTGAGCCTTCTCGGCCGTGATCGTCGTCGGTTTACCCGTGACTTGGTCGAAGCAGAAGATCGTCGGACGAATCAGCCAATCTCCCTGGACGTCCTGAACGTGAACCGTAAAGCCCTTGTCGTTCTCATACGATCGGCGGGTTCGAAGCCGATTGTAAATGATCTCCTTGATCGACCGCAAAACGACCTGCTCCATGCCGGGCTGCGCCCAGGAAACGGCCAAGTCGTTGATCCATACAGCAGGGATGCTAACTAAAAAACCCAGGATCATCATCGGGCGGATCACCCGCAACGGGGAGACCCCCGCGCTTTTCAAAGCGATGATTTCGTTATCAGCCGAAATCCGTCCAAAAACCGAGCAGACTGAAAAGAGCAAGGTCGCAGGGACTGCGATCTGCAAAGCGATCATGCAAATGAAAGGAAGCAGTTGGACCAAGGCCAACCAACCGACCCCTTCGCGAATCAGTTGCTGGCCAACAAGTCCGACACTGACCAAACCCGTCAGGCCAATGGTCGTGATGGCAAAGAGTTTCAGCACATCCCAAAGGATGAGCCGGTTGATTTTGGTTGGAAACATACCGCCGAGTGTAGCGACAACCCACTGCCCGATTCGACACCAATCCGAGCAAGCTGCCGAACTTATCAATGCTAGCTTATCAATGCTAGCAAACGGAACCCACGGGGGACGGGGTTGACCACCGAAGAGATTTTTTAACCACGGAATACTCGGAACACACGGAAAAGAAAAAGAGAGCAGGTCCTCCCTAATCTTCCCTCCCTAATCTTCCCTCCCTAATCTTCCCTCCCTAATCTTCCCTCCCTAC